>Ga0207416_1000065_pt1 | contig 188626 bp, 183 predicted proteins | sample PaiPotPPM11metaG_FD_184107 | JGI IMG/M metagenome (GOLD analysis project Ga0207416, IMG submission 184107) | Iron sulfur acid spring bacterial and archeal communities from Banff, Canada, to study Microbial Dark Matter (Phase II) - Paint Pots PPM... ... | reverse complement strand
TGCGTTTGCCGCGCGCTACGACACGCAACGCGAGGTCGACGTCCTCGCGGTACGCGCGCCGGAAGCGCTCGTCGAACCCTCCGGCGGCGAGCAGGTCGCTGCGGCGGTACGCGCAGTCGGCCGTGATCCACCGCGACGTTGCAAGGTTCGCGACGTTCCGCTCCCAGTCGGTCGGTTTGCGACTGGTGAGCAGCGGCACGCGAACGCGGCCTTGCGACGCGGCGACGTCCCCCGGCAGATCGCCGAGATCGCGAACGAGGTCGGCGAGCCAGGTCTCGTCGACCACCACGTCGTCGTCGAGAAACGCGATCCACGCCGCGCGCGAGGACCGCCAGCCGATGTTGCGCGCCGACGCGGGGCCGCCCGCGCGGCCGGCGCGCACCGCGATGCGCTCGCGCAGATCCGCATCGAGTTCCCCGAGCTCGAGCGGCGTGCGGCGGTCGCGACGATCGTCGACGAGGATGATTGCCCCTGGCCGCGCGCCGCTCGATCGCCGCATGGAGTCCAGCAGCCGCTGCAGCGAGGGCCGCCCGATCGTCGGGACGACGAGATCGATCATCGTCTCACGCCACCGCGGAGACCGCGTTCGCCCCGCGCGCCAAGCTCTCGCGCTCGAGCAGGAACGGACCGATCGCGAGCGCGTCGACGGGCGCGGACCCGAAGCACTCGAGCGCGTCGCGCGGGCTGTCGACCATCGGCCGCCCTGCGGTGTTCAGCGACGTGTTCACCACGACGGGAGTTCCGGTCTTCCGCTCCACGGCGTCGAGCATCCGCGCAATGAGCGGCTCGTGATTGCGGTCGACGGTTTGCACGCGTGCCGTTCCGTCGACGTGCACGACGGCGCGCAGCCGCTCCGTCCAACCTGGCCGAACCGAATGGACGAACAGCATGTACGGTGACGGGAACGGTCCTTCGAAAAGCTCCGGCGCGCGTTCCAGCAGCGTCATCGGGGCGACCGGCCGGAACTGCTCGCGCCCCTTGACGTCGTTGAGCCGGTGCAGCGTCTCCGCGTTGCGCGGATTTGCCAGCAGTGAGCGATGCCCCAGCGCCCGCGGACCGAATTCGCTGCGCCCTTGAAACCAGGCGACGATCCGGTCGCGCGCGATGAGGCCGGCGACTTCCTCGGCGATATCGCGCGGCCGCGAATAGCGGACCTGCGCACCATCGAGCCAGTCTTTGAGCTCCGCCTCGTTCCACTCGCGTCCGAGCGCTGCGGACTCCATCGGCCGCACGTCGTCGCCCATGCTCTTGGCGACGTACAGCGCCGCGCCGAGCGCCGTCCCGGCGTCGCCGGCCGCCGGCTGTACCCACACCGATGCGAACGGTCCGTTCTCCGCGACGTAGGAGTTCGCCACGACGTTGAGCGCAACGCCGCCGGCCAGGACCAGTGCCTGCATGCCGGTCGTTTCGTGGAGCCATCGCGCCAGTTCGAGCATCGTCTCTTGCAAGGCCGCTTGCACGCTCGCGGCGAGGTCGGCGTGGCCGGCGGCGAACGGCTCGCCTTCTTGCCGCGCCGGAACGAAGCGCGCGAGATCGATCGCGCGCGCCACGAAGCCCCCGTCGCCGTCGTGGTGCATCGCTTCCCGGATCGCCGCGCGCCAGCGCGGCGTTCCGTACGACGCCAGCGCCATCACTTTGTACTCGTCGGAACTGCGTGCGAAGCCGACGTGCATCGTCAGCTCTTCATAGCGCAGACCGAGCGAGTCAGGGAGCGCCACCCGCCGCAGTACCTCGAGTTCGCCGTCGCGCACCACGCCGCCGAGGTACGATGTTTGCTCGCCGCGCCCGTCCATCACCATGACGGCGCAATCGCGGTGGGGTCCCGCCAGATACGCCGACGCAGCGTGGGCGACGTGATGCGGAACGTACCGCACGCGCTTGCGGTCGAGGCCCGGGAGTGCCGCCTCCATGAAGCCGGGCGCCTTGCGCACAAAGTACGTTCGCAGACTTTCGTATTCGTTGTCGTGCAGTTCGCCGCCGTCGGGCGCCGCGAGGTCGGGGTCGTAGGAGTACGCGATCGCGTCGAGGTCGGCGGGGCGCACGTTTCCGTACGCGAGCACCCAACGGGCCGACTCTTCCGGCAATTCCCACGTGGAGAACGGCACGCATGGTTTGCCGTGCTTGCGGCGCGTGAAGCGTTCTTCTTCCGCAGCCGCAACGATGCTGCCGTTCGCAACCAGAACGGCTGCAGGATCGTGAAACACGGCGTTTATGCCCAAGACGCGCATTCGCAGAAGCGATTTCCCCCCGGCATAAAAGGGGAAACCCCCTTTACCGCTCGACAGACGAGCGCGCGAACGCCATGCGTCTCGACGAGCGACGAGGTGTCGCCGTGCAAACGAGTCGGCTACACCGCTACCAGCGGAGATTCGACGACCCGATTGCGGCCGGCGTTCTTCGCGCGGTACAACGCGCGGTCGGCGCGCTCCATGACGTCGGCCGTGCCGTCCGCGACCCGCGCGTACGCGACGCCGACCGAGACGGTCACCGGTTTTCCGTCGGCGTACGCGAGGCCGCCGGTCTCGATCGCGAACCGCAGACGTTCCGCGACCTGCATCGCCCGCTCTCGCGCCGCGTCGCGCAACAGCACGAGAAACTCCTCGCCTCCGAATCGTCCCGCCACGTCGACGCCGCGGATGTTTTCAGCGATGATGCGGCCGATCTGCGCCAGCACGCGGTCGCCGGTCTGATGGCCGAGCAGGTCGTTGATCGACTTGAAGTGATCGACGTCGAGCAGCAGCACCGCGTACCCTCCGCCGTCGCGCACGTGCGCCATCGCCTCTTCGAACGCGCGCGAAACGCCGCGCCGATTCGGCAAACCAGTGAGCGTGTCCACCGTCGCTGCCGAACGGGTCGCCGCGATCGCACCGTACTCGCCGAGCAGCGGGCCGAGTTCGACCGCGGCGCGGGCGATGTCGCGCGCCGCGACCAGCGCGTTCGCGCCGGCCTTGCGCGAGACGACGAGCGCACCGCGTAACCGTCCCTGCGCGTCGCGCGCCGCATACGCCGAGACCGTGCCTTCCTCGTGCCCTTCGACGGCTGCGTCTTCGCCGGTGACTTGCAGTTCGAGCAGCACGCGCCCGCCGAGCCGTTCGAGCTCCGGCGGAACCGGCGGACCGAAACGCACGACCCTCGACCAGCGATCGGCGCCGGCCCGCCCGAATGCCGCGATCTCGACCGATTCGCGCACGATGCGCGGATCGACGCTCTCGAGCAGCGAGCGCATCTGCGGCTGCGGGTCGCTCGCTCGCAGCATCGCGTCGACCGCTTCGCGCGAGAGCGCGAGGCGGTGAACGCGCGCGTTGAGCCGCGCGAACCGCACTAGGATCACCGCCAAGAGGACGAGCGGCGCGAGCAGGGCGGCGCCGAACGCGCCGCCGTCTTGCAGCACGATGCGCGCGACGACGTAGGCCCACGCGGATTCCGCCAGGGCCGTGAGCATCGTGCCGCGGTCGGCGATATGCCCGCTCCACGTCCGCACCAGCGAGCGGCCTTGGCGGCAGGCCTGCAGCGGATCGACCCACGCGAGGTCGGCGAGCAGCACGTAGCCGGTCGCGATACCGATGAACGCGCCCATCCCGACGAGCGAAGGAGTCCCAGTTGCCGCGCCGTGCAGCGGCGCGACGACGAACTGCGCCGCCCACCAGGCGGGAATGCGCAGCCCAGCGGCGAGGATTCGTTCCCGCACGAGATTGCGGCGACGGCGGTTCGGACGCACCACGAAGGCGACCACGTTGAGAGCCGCGGCCCACAACCAGCCTTCCGTCACCAGCACTGCCAGCAGAACGGGGATGATCAGTCCGACGCGATCGCTCTCCGGCGTCGGGCGCGAACTGCGTTCGAAATGCGCCGCCGGGGCCCGCAAGAGGCCCAGCGCCACCGAAACCGCGAGCGCCGCGGCGAGAAACACCGCGTCCTGCGGGCGCAGCGCACGCGCGGCGGCCGGAGCGTACGCGACCGCCAGACCGATCGCCGCTACGAGCGAGGCCGCGCGAACGAGCTCGTAGATGCGCCGTCCGATCACTTCGTTTGCCCATTCGTGGAAGCTGCTCGCTCTGCCCCTCGCCGGCGCGAACCGCAGTCCCTAGTTATGCGACAAACGATCTATGGCGCCGGGACGTTCGGCCTCTCTCTGCGTGTGGGAGACGGGCTTCCGCGGCGGCTGTGCTACAATAAAAGGGGACCTGCCCCTCACGGGGGCGGCGGGTTCGCATTTTCCGGGAGGTCCACATCGTGGCTGCGCTGCGTGTCGTCTCGCTGAGCGGCGATCTGGACACGTACACCCTCGCGTCAACCCGGCAGCTTTTGAGCCGGGTCGACGGCCCATGCGTCATCGACCTCAGCGGAGTTCGCATCATCGACGCGGCCACGCTCGGCGAGATCGTCCGCCTGAAGAAACGGATCGCACCGCAGCGCGTCGTGCTGGCAGGCGCCAACCGTCACGTGCGGCGCGTGCTGGCGGTGCTGCAGTTCGAGCGCATGTTCGAGATCGTCGAACGACCCGAGGACGCGAACGCGTCCTGACCGCGTTCCGCGCGGGCGAAAAACTGGCGCGCCCGGCCAGAATCGAACTGGCAACCTTAGCCTTAGGAGTGCTCTGCTCTATCCAGTTGAGCTACGGGCGCGCGTGCTTGAGGGGCCCTTTTGCACCTAAAGTATGTTCATCCTGGGGCCGGCCCTAGAGCTCGATCTTCTCGTCGGGGAGCATCGCGACGAACGCGCGCAGCGCGGGCGAGTGCGAGGCTTTGCGCCAGGCGACGCAGCGCTGGATCGTCGCGCGAGGCCGCAGCGGCCGATAGGCGATCCCGCGCACGCGCAGCGCGCGAACCGACGAGGGGACGATCGAGACGCCGAGCCCCGCCGCCACGAGACCGCAGACGGTATGCGTCTCGTTCGCTTCCTGCACGACGTTCGGGCTGAAGCCGTGTTGGCGGCAGAGGATGATGATCTCGTCGTACAGCGCGGACCCCTTCGAGCGCGGGATCAGCACGAACGGCTCGTCGCGGAGCGCCGACGGGGCGATCGTCTTGCGACGCGCCAGCGGATGCGCGTCAGGGAGCGCGACCAGGAGAGGTTCGTCGGCGACGCATCGCGACGCGATCTCCTTGTCGGCGACGGGCCCGCGGAGGATCCCAATGTCGATCTCGCCGCGCGCGAGCCGCGCGAGCTGCTGCCGGGTGCTGAGCTCGACGAAGTCGAGATGCACCTTGGGATACCGTGAATGGAAGCGCCCCAGCAGCTCCGGGACGATGATCAGCGGCGCCGAGTCGTAGAACCCGATCGTCAGTTTCCCGATCTCGCCCCGTCCGGCATTCTGCGCGGTATCGATGGCGATCCGCGCCTGCGCGAGGAGCGCGCGCGCCTCCGCGAGCAGCGCCGCGCCCGCGTCGGTCAGCTCGACGCTGCGGCTCGTGCGGCGGAACAGCTGTACGCCGAGCTCACGCTCGAGCTTCTTGATCTGTAAGCTCAGCGACGGCTGCGCGAGATTGAGCGACTCCGCGGCGCGGCCGAAGCTTTGCTGCTCTGCCACCGCGACGAAGGACCGAATGACGTGCAAATCCGGCAGACGTAAATGCGAATCCATTGCCATACGCTATCGAAGCCATTGGTAACGTTGTCTTCCCAAATCATTGTTCCCTTGCTAGAGTGCCGGAAAGGAAAATTGTTGCACGCCGTCCTGCGAGGGGAACCATGCGCTTGGCGCGCTTCGATCACATCAATCTTCTGACGGCCGACATCAACCGGATGCGCGACTTCCTCGTCAGCGTGCTGGGCGTTGTGCCCGGGTGGCGCCCGCCGTTCCGTTCCCCTGGCTATTGGCTCTACGACGGCGACATCGCGATCTTCCACGTCAGCGACGCGACGAATCACGAGCAGACCCACGTCGACGACATCGGGGCGGTCCCGACCGGTGGGCGGGCGACCGTCGATCACATCTGCTTCCGCTGCGAAGGCTACCGCGAGACGATCGACCGCCTAAAGAGCCTCGGGATCGCGTTCCACGAAGAGGACGTTCCGTTCGCGAGCGACCGCCAGATCTTCGTCGACGGACCCGACAACGTGACGTTCGAGCTGCTCTTCAGTCCTGCGGACGTCCTCGCCGGCGGCGGCGCGCCGATCCCCGCGGAGGCGCGACGTTGAAGCCGCTGATCCACAAGGACACGGGGGTCACCGCTGCGCACACCCCTGTGGCCGTCACGAACGCGCCCCGGCCGCTCGCGAACCGCTGGGTGCAGGCCGGCCTCGGAATCGTCTGCATGTTCATGATTGCGAACCTGCAGTTCGGATGGACTGTCTTCGTCGATCCGTTGCGCAAGAGCATGAACTGGTCGCTCGCCGCGATCCAGCTCGCGTTCACGATCTTCGTCCTCGTCGAGACGTGGCTCGTCCCGTTCGAAGCCGCCCTGGTCGACCGGTTCGGCCCGCGGGTGATGGTCATCGGCGGCGGGATATTGGCCGCGCTGGGCTGGGTCTGCAACGGCACGATTCATTCGCTCGCCGGCCTTTACGCCGGCAGCGCGATCGCCGGAATCGGCGCGGGAATGATCTACGGAACGTGCGTCCCCAACGCGGTGAAATGGTTCTCGCGGCATCGCGGCCTCGCGGTCGGGTTAACCGTCGCCGGGTTCGGCGCAGGCGCGGCGCTCACCGTCACCCCGCTGGTCATGATGGTCGAGCGGTCGGGTCCATTCCACACGTTCGTCTTCTTCGGGATCGTGCAGGGCGCGATCATCGTGCTGTGCGGGCTCTTCCTCGTCAGCCCGCCGCGCGAAACGACGCTCGCGATGCAGCGTGACGTGCGCTGCCTGCAGGGGCCCGGAGACTCGCCGGTCTCCCAGACGGTCCGCTCGCCGGTCTTCTGGGTGATGTACGCGATGTTCACGCTGGTCGCCGCCGGCGGCCTGATGGCCGTCGCGCAGCTCGCGCCGATCGCGAAGGCCTTCCACATCGCGAACGCGCCGGTTCATGTCGCGCTTTGGACCGCGCCGGCGCTGCTGCTGACGCTCCAGCTCAACAACATTGTCGGCGGGATCTCGCGGCCGCTCCTCGGCTGGATCTCGGACTACGCCGGACGCGAGAAGACGCTCTGCGGCGCGTTCATCGCCGAAGGGATCGGCATCTGGCTCTTCAGCAAGTTCGGCCACACGCCGGCCTCGTTCATCGCCCTCGCCGCCGTCGTCTTCTTCGCCTGGGGCGAGATCTACAGCATCTTCCCCTCTCTCGTGCGCGACCACTTCGGGCAACGGTACGCCGCGACGAACTACGGCGTCTTGTACACGGCGAAGGGCGTCGGCGCGCTCCTGGTTCCGATCTCCGGTATCATCACCGCGATGACCGGGAGCTGGACCGCCGCGCTGTACGTCGCCGCCGTCATGAACATCATCGCCGCGATCCTCGCCATCGCCGTTCTCTGGCCGCTCCGCGTGCGCGAGGTCGCGCACTCGCGCGCGACCGACCCATCCTCGGCGGTCGCCAGCGCCTACCCGTCCTGACCGCAACGCTAAGGAGATCGTCCCGAATGTCCGTCACCTCCGTCGCTCCCGTCTCGCCGTCGCTCGCCATCCCGAGCACGATGCGCGCCGCGGTCCTCGTCGAGCCCGGCGAGTTCCGCATCCTCGAGAAGCCCGTCCCCGAGCCCGGGCCGGGTCAGGTGCTCGTCAAGGTCGCAATGTGCGGCACCTGCGGCACCGACCTGAAGATCATGCACCATCCCTTCCCGGGGCAGCCGCCGTTCGGGCAGTTCACGCCGGGACATGAATGGGCGGGGACGGTCGTCGCGCTCGGATCGACAGTCGACGAGTTCAAGGTCGGCGATCGCGTCGGGATCGAGGCGCATAGCGGCTGCATGCGCTGCGACAACTGCATCGTCGGTATGTACACCGCGTGCCTCAACTACGGCAACGTCGCGAAGGGTCATCGCACCAGCGGCTTCACCGTCGACGGCGGATTCGCCGAGTACGTCGTTCACCACATCAACGCACTCTACAAACTCCCCGACAACGTCAGCTTCGAGGACGCCGTCCTCGTCACGACCGCCGGGACCGGCCTCTACGGAATCGATGAGACGGGCGGCTTCATCGCCGGTGACTCGATCGTCATCATCGGGCCGGGACCGGTCGGACTGATGACCGTGCAGCTCTGCAAAGCGCTCGGCGCGGGACAGACGATCCTCGTCGGGACGCGCGACAACCGGCTCGAATACGGCACGCGCTTCGGCGCGGACGCCGTCGTCAACGCGCGCAGCGAGGACGCCGTCGCCGCCGTCCGCCGTCTCACCGACGGTTACGGCGCCGATCTCGTCATCGAGGCGTCGGGCGCGATGGACGCACCGCAGCAGGCCGTCGAGATGGTCAAGCTCGGCGGGAAGATATTGTTCCTGGCGTTCTACAAGGACAAGGTCAGCTTCGACCTCAGCCGCGCGATCCGTTCCGACGTCACGCTTCACACCACGCGCGGTGAAGGCCGAAACAACGTTAAGCGCGCGCTCGCGATGGCGAAGCGGGGACTGTTGCGCGGCAAGGAGCTCGTCACCCACAAGTTCGCTCTCGACGACATCCAGGAAGGCTTCCGCGTCGTGCGCGAGCGCGAGGGGGATCCGATCAAGGTGGTCTTTGTCCCGTAGCGCGCGAGCCTCTACAGCGAAGCTTTGAGTGCGCGGGCCGCAAGTTGAGGACTGCTCAGCACGCGGTCCGCGTAGCGCGCGGGGACCTGCGGGAAGACGCGCGCCATGCTGACCTGCGCCAGGAGGACGAGATCGCTCCGCTCGGCGAGCGCCGGAAGCGCGTCGAGGACGATCCGGTCGTGCGTCGCGGCGTCGCCGCTGCGCAGCGCGGTCATCGCCTCGGGGTGCAGGCTCGGAACGATCTCGATCGTTTTTCCGCGCGCCGCGGCCTCGGCTTGGATCATCACGCGCTGTTGCTCGAGCCCCGCGGGGAACGTTGCGAGGACGCCGATCCGCGTCGCGTCCGCGACGGCGCGCTCGACCATCATCTGGTCGACGGCGAAGATCGGCGTTTCGGGGAAGCGCTCGCGTGCCTGCGGCACGATCGTCGAGTAAGCCGTGCACGTCAGGAGCACCGCGTCGGCGCGTGCGCGGATCGCGAGGTCGAGAACGGTCATCATTCGCGCGACGCACTCGGCGCTCACGCCGCCGTACCGTTCGGCTTCAGTGCTGAGCCCTTCGTCGAAGAGATGACGGACGTGAGCGCCGGGGATCTCGTCGAGAATTGCGCGCTCCATCGGCGCAAGCGCGGGGAGGACGGCATGCACGAGGGCGATCGTAGACATCTGGAACACGGGATTTGTCACACGTGAGAGCAAACTCCCGCTCGTCGTGAAACTCGCATACATGATGACGACTCCGGACTGCGACGCGCTTCCGCTATGTTGGCACGGCGATCCCGCGCACATCATCCGCCGCGTCGCCGAGATCGGCTACGAGGGGATCGAGCTCCAAGTTCGCGATCCCGAGCAGCTCGATGCGAAGGCGATCCGTAAGCTTGCCGACGGGGCGGGCCTCGCGATCACCGCCGTTTCCACGGGTGGGATCGGCTCGTCCGAAGGCCTCTACCTCGTCCACGGCGACGCGGGCACGCGGCGTAAGGCGATCGATCGCTACAAGTCGGTGATCCGTCTCGCACACGAGTACGGCGTCGACTGCAGCATCGGGCGCTTCCGCGGCTCGACGAAGATGGCGCCGAGCCGCGAGGCCGCGTGGGAATGGTTCCGCGCCGCGCTCGACGAGCTGCTCCCGCTCGCTGAGTCGCTGGGCGTGCGGATCGTCCTCGAGCCGCAGGCCCGCTACATCGGCGACATGCTCAACACGATCGAGGAGACGATCGCGTTCATCGGGACGTTCAACACGAAGTCGCTCGTCTACGAAGCCGATCTTCACCATCAGGGGCTCGAGGAGCGCAGTCTCGTCGCCTCGCTCGCGCGCGGCGTGCACAGCGGCCTGATGACGTACGTCCAGATCTGTGACTCGAATCGGCTCGCGCCCGGCTCCGGACACTTCAACTTCGTCGACGTCGTCGAGACGCTGCGCGCCGTCGGTTACGACGGATGGCTCGCGATGGAGTTCTTCCAACGACCCGACAGCGATCGCTGCGCGCAACAAGCGTACGAGGTCCTACGCGCGGCACTGGACGGCTACCGGCCGTGATCCTCGGCGCGATCGCCGACGACTTCACCGGAGCGAGCGATCTCGCCGACACGCTCGCGCGCGGCGGGATGCACACGGTGCAGACGATCGGCGTCCCGCGCGCCGGACGCAATTACGGCGATCCCGACGCGCTGGTCGTCGCGCTCAAGACCCGATCGATCCCGGCCGCGGAGGCGATCGCGCAATCGCTCGAGGCCCTGCGCGCGCTGCGTGAGCGCGGCGCTCGGCTGATCTTCTTCAAGTACTGCTCGACGTTCGACTCGACGGACGCCGGGAACATCGGCCCGGTCGCCGACGCGCTCCTGGACGCGCTCGGCGCACCGTTCACGGTCGTCTGCCCGGCGTTTCCCGCGAACGCCCGACGCGTCTTCAACGGCTATTTGTTCGTCGACGACGTTCTGCTCTCCGAATCGGGGATGCGCGATCATCCGATCACGCCGATGCGCGACGCGAACCTCGTGCGCGTGCTCGCCCGTCAGACGCCGCATCGTGTCGGCCGGATCGATTTCGCCCTCGTGCGCGGCGGCCGTAGCGCGCTCGCCGCCGCGTTCGGTGCAGCGCAACGCGACGGCCTGCGCCACGCGATCGTCGACGCGGTCGACGAGACCGACCTGCGCGTGATCGGCGCGGCCGCGCTCGACGCGAACCTCGCGCTCATCACCGGCGGTTCGGGGATCGCGATGGGTCTCCCAGATGCCCTGCGCGAGCGCGGCTTGCTGACGCCTGCCGACGCCGTCGCACCGCCGCCGACGGTCTCGGGCACGGCGGCGATCCTCGCCGGATCGTGCTCGCGCGCGACCCGCGCGCAGGTCGCATATGCGCGCACGCGTCTCCCCGTCTTCGATCTGAGCGAACGCGATCTCGGCGAACCGGCCGCGCTCGCGGACGAGGCGCTCGCGTGGGCGTCGTCGCGACTGGGCGAGCAACCGATCCTGATCACCGCGTCGGCGCCGCCGGAACGCGTCGCCGAGAACCAGCGCCGCTACGGCCCAGACGGAGCCTCGGCCCGCGTCGAGCGCACCCTCGCGACGATCGCACGCGGCTTACGCGAGCGCGGCGTCGGACGCTTCGTCGTCGCCGGCGGTGAGACGTCGGGCGCGATCGTCGCCGCGCTGGCGGTCGAGGCGCTGCGGATCGGGCGGCCGATCGCGCCGGGCGTCCCCTGGACGACGACGCTCGAGGAACCGTCGCTCGCCCTCGCGCTCAAGTCGGGAAACTTCGGCGGCGAAGACTTCTTCCTGCGCGCGTGGGAGGACGCACCGTGACGCGGGATGAGGCTGCGTGCGCGGTCTGCGCCGCGGGCGTGCATCTCGCCGCGCGCGGGCTCACGCCGGGCACCTCGGGGAATATCAGCCTGCGCATCGACGGCGGCTTCCTGATGACGCCGACGAACGCGTCGCTGGCCGAGCTCGCGCCGGAGCAGCTCGCGATCCTCGGCCCCGACGGAAATCGCGCGGGCGGCAACCCTGAGACGAAAGAGCGCGATCTCCACCTCGCGGTGTATCGCGTTCGCCCCGAAGCGAACGCGATCGTGCACGTGCATTCGACCTACGCCGTCGCGCTGGCATGTCTACGCCATCCCGATCCCGACGACGTCCTGGTCCCGCTCACGCCATACGCCGTGATGCGGATCGGCCGGCTCCCGCTCGCGCGCTACGCGAAGCCGGGTTCGGCCGACTTGGCTCTCGCCGTCGGCGAACGCGCCGCCGGCGCCCACGCGGTACTTCTCGCCAACCACGGTCCGATTGTCGCTGCGCCGACCCTTGCCGCCGCGCTCGCCGTAACCGAAGAGATCGAAGAAGCCGCGAAGCTGCAGGTACTACTTCACGGTCGCGACATCTGCCGGCTCGAGCCTACCGAGGTCGAATTCCTTCGTACTTGAGCTGCGTGGCCCGGCGGCTTTGCTCCCCCCGCGTCGTCGCTGAGCAGATTGCCCCGGAGGCCGCGTAACCAGGCGGCTGACTGTCGCCAGTTGAGCTACGGGCGCGCTCGGGTGCTGTTCTCGCGAGGTGCGCTTCGAGCATCCTGAGGGCCCGCTCGAGGCGCGGCGGCCGGTTCAGGCGGCTCGGATAGAGAAAGCGTCCCGCATGCAGACCAAGACGGGCCATATCCCGCCGATGAGCACGACCCCCGCCGGATTCTCGGCCGAAACCGACCTTCCCAAGGGGTTCGCCGCGTTTTATCAACCGCTCCACGAGGCGTTCACGCCGCGCCAGCAAGCCGCGACGGCCGCCCGCCGCGCCGTCCTCGAAGCATCGCAGCAAGGGCGCAAACCGCAGTATCCCGCGCCGTCCGCCGCGCAGGGCGATTGGCACATCGACCTTCCGAGCTGGACCGCCGATCAGCGCAATCAGATGACCGGCCCCGCCGACGACGGCGAGCTCGGCGTGAAGATGCTCAACTCGGGCGCGCCGGGCGTGATGATCGACCTCGAGGACTCGATGGCGAACGCCTTCGACCACACGCTCGCCGGGATCGACAACGTCGTCGCGATGTACTACGGCGAGCTCACCTACGTCGACCAGAAGCGCGGCGGCGACGTCGTCGCCATCAAGCCGTCCTCGACGGTGCTGTGGACGCGCGTGCGCGGCCTGCACCTCTCGCAGGCCGGCGTCTTCGCGGAACCGACGTCCGCCGCGCTGTTCGATCTCGCCCTGCTGGTCTACAAGCTCGACTTCTCGCGTCTGAAGCACCCGCTCGCGATCTACATTCCGAAATCGGAAGCCGCCGGCGAGGCGTTCTGGTGGCGCGACGTTTTCCAAGCGCTCGCCCGGGCGAAGGGCCTCGACGACCCGTACGCGATCAAGGCGATGGCATTGGTCGAAGCACACCCGATGGCGTACGAGTGCGAGAACTTCGCGTACAACATGCGCGAGCATCTGCTGGCGCTCGACCTCGGCCGCTGGGACTACATGGCCTCGCTGATCAACTTCAACCTCGAAGATCCCAAGTGGGTGCTGCCCGACCGCAACACGATCCCGCACGACGTAGCCTTCTTCCAGAACCTGCGCGAGCGGATCCCCGAGATCTGCCACAAGCACGGCATGCTCGCGATCGGCGGGATGACGGCGCTCTTCCCCGACCGCACGAACCCGGAGCTCAACGCGCGCGCGCTCGCGGTGCTCGAGCAGGACAAGCGGAACGAATCCCACGCCCTCTTCGACGGCGCGTGGACCGGCCATCCGGATCAGAACGCGATCGCCGTCGCGCAATTCCCCGCACCGAATCAGGGCTTCGCGCGCAAGCCCGGCGCGAACCCGACGCCCGACCTGCGTCCGCCGATCGACGGTGTCGGCCAGAAGACGGAATCCGGGACGCGCGCCGCCGTGCGCACCGTCATCCGCTACCGCCACGGGTACCTCAACGGCTTGGGTGCATCGCTGCTCGACGGCTACATGGAAGATCTCGCGACCGATCGCATCTACCGTCTGATGATCGCGCAGCGCATCCGTCACGGCATGCACGCGGCGGCCGACGTCACCCGCTTCTTCGATGAAGAGCTGGCGAAACTGCTGAACGAGGCGCCTGCGAAGGACGACCCGGCGCAGGCGGCGCTCTTCCGCGAAGCGCGCGCGCAGAGCCAGGCGATGATCACCCTGGAGTACCATGATCCCATCTAGGCGCACCGTGCTCGCCGGCGGGGCCGCGGCGTTCGCGTCGATCGCGTTCGTCCGCGCGCCGGCGCGTGCCGCCCAGTTCACCTTCAAGTGGGCTCACGCGACGCAGCTCAACCATCCTCTGCACGTCAACGCCGTGCGCGTGAAGAATGCGGTCGCGCAGCGGTCGCACGGGCGCCTGGCGATCGAGATCTTCCCGAACAACTCGCTCGGCGGCGATCCGGCGATGCTGGTGCAGACGCGCACCGGCGCGATCCAGCTGTACTCCGGATACGGCGGCATCTACTCGAGCATCGCGCCGACCGCCGGGATCGAAGGCGTGGGTTTCGCTTTCAAGAACCAGGCGCAGGCGCTGGCCGCGTTCGACGGCGCGCTCGGCGCGTACGTGCGCAAAGAGATGGACGCCAAGGGACCGTTCGTGACCTTTGCCCGGCCGTGGGTCAACGGTTTCCGCCAAGTGACGACCTCGACACGCCCGATCACGTCGGTGGCCGATATGCAGGGACTCAAGATCCGCACGCCGCCCAGCAAGATCTGGGTCGACATGTTCAGCGAGCTCGGGGCTGCGCCGACGCCGATCTCGGCGAGCGAAATGTACAGCGCGCTGCAGACGCACGTCGTCGACGCCCAGGAGAACCCGTTCACGATCCTCGAGACGTATCGCCTGTTCGAGGTCCAGAAGTACGTTTCGGTCACCAACCACATGTGGTCGAACTTCTGGGTCGTCGCAAACGCCGATGCGTTCAACGGGCTGCCCCGGGACCTGCAGCAGATCCTGCGCGAGGAGATCGACGCGAAAGCGTTGACGAATCGTCGTGAGATGGAGCTTTCCAACGCGAGCCTCGAAGAGAAGATGGGCCGCGTCTACGGCATGCAGATCAACCCGGTCGACGGCGCACCGTTCCGCGCGAAGCTCAAACCGTTCTACGCCAAGGAAAAGAGCGCTTTCGGTCCCGAGGCATGGTCGCTGCTCGAGAAGAGCGTCGGAACGCTGGCCTGAAGCGGACGCGCCGATGACGGATACCGCCGACGACGTACGCTTCCGCGAACTGGTCGAACAATCGCCGGCCGTCATCTTCGTCGCGCGCGCGGACGGGTCGATCGCGTACGTGAACCGTGCGTGGACGACGATGAGCGGCATTTCCTCCGAGGTGATTCTCGGCCGGGGGTGGGCCGACGTGATCCATCCCGACGATGCGGATTGGGTCGGGCAGGCCTGGATGCGCTCGATGAGCAGCGCGGCGCCGTTTCGCGAAGAGTTTCGCATCCGCGACGGTGCGGGCGATCCGCGCTGGGTGATCTCGCAGGCCGTCCCCGTCTTCCGCTCCGGCGGCGAGATCGCGACGTGGTACGGCACGGTGCTCGACGTCGACGCGCGCCGGACGGGCGAGCAGGCGCGAGCGATCCTCGCGCGACTCGGCAGCGCGTTCGCCGAATCGCTCGACTTCGCTCGCACCGCCCGAACCGTGGTCACGGCGATGTGCGAAGACTTCGCCGACTTCGCCTTCCTCGACGTCCTCGACGCCGAGGGACGCCTCGAACGCGTGGCGTTCGAGAACGGGCGCCTGGATCCCGATCCCGAACCGTTCCGGCACTTCTCCCCGCCGCCGGAGATGACGCAGCATCCCATCTACACCGCCATGCGCACCGGGCTCCCGTCGATCGTGACGGTGCGCGACGACGCGCATGCAGCCTTCGTGCAATCGACGGCGATCGGATCGATCGCATACGTGCCGATGATCGCGGCCGGCGAACGAATCGGCGTGCTCACCTTCGGCGCGGCGCGCGGCACCGGCCGCGGCTTCAGTGCGGCCGACCTCGAGGACGTCGAAGAGGTCGCGCGCCGCGCGGCCGTGGCGCTGGCGAACGCGCGGCTGTACGCCGACCTGGTCGCGAGCGAAGCGCGTTACCGTGCGATCATCGACACCGCACAGGAAGGCGTGTGGATCCTCGACGGGGCGGGACGCACCCGCTACGTCAATCACCGCCTCACCGAGCTGCTCGGCTACACGGCGGACGAAATGTACGACCGTCCCGTCTCCGCCTTCCTGGACGAGGACGAGGCCGCCCGCTCTCAGCTCGAGTACGAAACCCACCGCAGCGAGCGCAGCACGATTCGCACCGAACGAAAGCTGCTGCGCAAAGACGGCTCGTACGTGTGGGCGATCCTCGCCGCGAGCCCGATGCTCGATGCGAACGGCGACTTCGCCGGGACGCTCGGGATGCTGACGGACATCACGGACCGCAAGGCGATCGAGACGCAATACCGCTTGCTCGCCGAAGCGACGCCGCAGATCGTGTGGACGGCGGACCCGCGCGGGATGATCACCTACCTGAACGAGCGATGGACGGCGCTTACCGGGATGACGCGCACGGAAGCGCTCGGCTACGGCTGGTGCGCGGTCGTGCACCGCGACGATCTGGCCGAGCTCTCGAGCGGTTGGCGCATCGCACGGGACGGCGGCGACGACTTTGAGGCCGTGTGCCGCCTGCGCAGCGCGAACGACGCGAGGTACCGGTGGCAGCTGGTGCGCGCACGCGCGCGCCGCGACGAGCGCGGGTCGGTGATCGAGTGGCTGGGTTCGATGACCGACGTCGACGCGACCCGGCGGATGGCGAAGATGCGCGAAGTCGTCGCGCGCGCCGGAGACGTGCTCACTCGGCAGCTCGACGTCGATGGTCTGCTCGACCGTTTCGCCGAGCTGCTGGTCGAGGAACTCGCGGATGAGGTGACGATTCGTCTGCCGAGCGGACGCGCGTTCGCGCACAGCCGCAAAACGCCGCCTGAGGGTTCGCCCGCGCTGCAGGCCGTCATCCGCCATCGCGACACGGAACTCGGCACGGTCGTGCTGCGCGACGGCGAACCGTTCGACGACGACGATCTCTCGCTGCTCGAGGAACTCACCGCTCGCGCCGGCGTCGCGATCGAGAACGCGCTGTTGTACGAGCGCGAACATCGGGTCGCCGTCACCTTGCAGCGCGCGCTCCTGCCCGCCGTCCTGCCGACGGTCGCCGGGTTGACGTTCGACGCGGTCTACTTCCCGGGCGCGACCGACGCCGAGATCGGCGGCGACTGGTACGACGCGATCGAACTGCCCGACGGTCGCGTCCTGGTCTCCATCGGCGACGTCACCGGACGCGGTCTCACGGCCGCGGTGATCATGGGCCGCGTGCGTCAGGCGATCGAGACGCTCGTGACGTACGAATCGGATCCCGTGCGCCTGCTCGATTCGGCCGACACAGTCCTGCGGCGCGCGCATCCGAACGCGATCGTGACCGCATTGGTCGGCGTCATCGATTCGTCGGCCGGCACGATGACGTACGCGACGGCCGGTCATCCGACACCGTTCGTGCGCGGAGCCGACGGCACGGTACGATCGTTGCCGGGGCGCGGTCTGCCGCTCGGCCTGCGCGAGGGACGGCATCAGCCCGCGACGACGATCGTGCTGCCGCACTCCGCACTGGTCGTCTTCTTCACCGACGGCCTCACCGAAGCGACGCGGGACATCGAGGAGGGCGAACGGCGCGTGAAGGCAGCGCTCGCCGACGTCTCCATCGCCGGCGGGCGCGCTCCCGCCGCGCTGCTCGTCGCGCGCGTCCTCGACGAGGCCATCCGCGACGACGTCGCCGTGCTCACCGTGCGGCTCTCCGACGATAGACCGGCGGCCGATGCCTGGACGGTGCGATGGAGCTTCGACGCCCGCGAAGCACGCCGCGCGCACGACGTGCGCGACGCCTTCAGCGAATCGCTCGCCTTGTTCGGATTGGGGATCGACATCCCCGCCGCGCAGCTCGTGTTCGGCGAACTGGTGGGGAATGCGGTGCGCTACGCATCGGGATTGGTCGACGTCGAAGTGTCGTGGGCGGATCCGGCCGCGCCGGTGCTCGTGGTGGCCGACGACGGTCCGGGATTTTCCACCCCGGGCGCCCTGCCCTCGGTCGAAAGCGAATCGGGCCGCGGACTGTATCTCGTTTCGCGGCTGACGCGCGAGTTCAGCGTGACCAACGATCCGCCGCGCGGCGCGCGTGCTCGCGCGGTGCTGATGGGCGCCGTTCCGGCCGAGGTTGGGGCGTAACGGGAACCGCCGGGCATCACCCGACGATCGTGCCGCTGACCTCGCCGAACCCGATGCGCACGTCACCGCGGACGGCGCGCCCCCGCATGATGACCGTGTCGCCGTCTTCGAGGAACGTCCGCGACTCGCCTCCGGGGAGGGCGAGCGGATCGCGGCCGCGCCAAGTGAGCTCGACGAACGAGCCCTGCGTCCCCGGCTCGGAACCGCTGATCGTGCCGCTCCCGAACAGATCGCCCGGGCGGATCGCCGCTCCGTTGGAGGTCACGTGCGCGAGCTGCTGCGCCAGGGTCCAATACATCGCGCGGAAGTTCGTGCGCGAGATCGTCAGCGGCGGGTGTCCGTGCTCGCGCATGCGCGCGGTCTGCAGCGCCATCTCCAGTTCGACGTCGTAGGACCACGGTTCGCGGGTGCGCAGATACGGCAGCGGCTGCGGATCGCGCGCCGGCTCCGCGACGCGGAAGGGCTCGAGCGCGTCGAGCGTGACGATCCACGGTGAGATCGACGTCGCGAACGACTTCGAGAGAAACGGACCCAGCGGCTGGTATTCCCAACCTTGGATGTCGCGTGCGCTCCAGTCGTTGAGCAGCACGTAGCCGAAGACGTGGTCGCCGGCGGCGTCGGCTGCGATCGGCTCACCGTGGACGTTTCCGGGACCGGCGATCCAGCCGAGTTCGAGCTCCACGTCGAGCAGCCGGGACGGGCCGAATGACGGCGCGTCGGCATCGGGCGCCTTCGTCTGTCCGTGCGGACGGCGGACCGGCGTGCCGCTGGCGACGACCGTCGCCGAACGTCCGTGATAGCCGATCGGAATGTGCCGATAATTGGGCAGCAGCGGATCGCCGCCCGGCCGGAGGATGCGCCCGAGGTTGGTCGCGTGTTCGATCGAGGAATAGAAGTCGACGTAGTCGCCGATCGCAACCGGGATGTGCATCGTCACCGCATCGCGCGGAAGCGACGCTTTTTCGACGTGGCCGCGTTCCGCGCGGTCGGCTTGTGGGCCGAGCAGATGCTGCAGTCGCGCGCGCACCGTACGCCACGCCGCGCGGCCGCGCGACAGAAACGCGTTGAGCGTCTCCGCGGCGAGGAGCGATTCTTCGTCGAGCTGGTTCCCGTCGACGAGGGCGTCGAGATCGATGATCCGATCCTCGAACGCGACCGCCGGTCGCCGGCGTCCCGTCCGGTCGGAGACGATGCCGAACGGGAGGTTGGCGAGGCCGAAGTCGCGCGGATCCATCATAAGAGCAAGCCGAGTTCGCGCAGCCCGTTCACCGGCTCGTCGAAACTGCAGCTGCCGTACGAGACGCAGCGCGCTCGCGCGGCCGCGACCGCTTCGGCGTCGACGCGCACGTCACGCCAGCCGACGTGCATGGGGTCGACCAGGAACGCGCGCGGATCTTCTTCCGCGATCACGTCGTGGACGAGCGCGGGATCGAACGCCCCGGCGTGCAGCGCGATGCCTGCGATGAAGACGTTGAGGAAGCCGTGCATCAGTTCGCCGTGGTAGATCCCGCGCACGGGATGGTGGAGCCCCGCGGTCGCCTTCCACGGCAGGTCGTGCGCGTGCGCGGCGAGGAGGAACTCCGCGACGTCGGCGACCGAGGGCGTGACGCCCGGGACGAAGCCGCCGCAGCGCAGCTTCGCGCCGACCGTGACGGTCGGCGCCGCGTCGCGCACGGCCGCGAGCACGGCGAGCGATGCGGTCGGTTCGACCGTCCAGCCGGCGTTGTACGGGAACTCGTAGTAGAGTGCGACCGGCCGGTCCGGGTAGTGGCCGGCGATCGTGGCGATCGCGGCGCGGAGGCCGGCTTCGTCCAGCAGCGCCGGCGTCTTGAGTTCGAACGATGCCACGGTCGCGCCGTCGAGGCCGGCGCGGGCCACGCGGTCGAGGTCGGCTCGCACGGTGTCGCCTTTGGCGCTGAGCGCGGCGTCGAGGATGACGCTGAGGGTCAGCGGACGGCCGGGGTCGCGACGGTCGGTGAGCTCGCCGATCCGGGAGGCGGGAACCACGAAGGCGCGGTCGATCCAAGCGTACGCGCTCTCGGCATGGCGAGCGTGCGCCCGCAAGGCCCGGTGCATCGGCAGCTGCGCCGGCGGGAACAGCGAGGCGTCGTCGATCAGGCGGTCGAGCAAGGCGCGCTTTGCACTGTCGGTCGAGACGGTCGTAGCCATACGGTCCGACGACTACTCAGGAAACGGACAAGACCCTCCGCAGGGAGGGTCTTGTCTCTCTGGAGCTGGCGGTGGGGATTGAACCCACGGCCTCGATATTACCAATATCGTGCTCTACCACTGAGCTACGCCAGCAACTCGAACTGATCTGCCCATCGTACTCCCTTCGTCATGCCGTTCTTCGTCGGAGCGACTCTCAGGTGGGCGGACGTGGCGACCAATTGCGATTCTGGGAGGAGATAGACTTTCCTCGTCTCGGGGCAGTAGATGGCAAGCAAGTCGACCTGACCGAAGTACGGCTGCTGCGCGCCGCCCCGATGCGTGTGCGAACTGGAACACGAATATTTTATGACGGCGCCACGCAGCCGTCCAGTCTTGACCTGAATGCGAAAGAGCGTTTCGCCATCATCTGCGATGAGATCGTAACGGCTACTTTCGCCGAACGGTTTCGAGACGGCATAGCCCGCCTCCATCAACGCAATCAACACGCGTCCTTCCGAAATATCGCCGATGCGCTTCGTGTCGCGTTTGACGCGCGTCGATTGCTCGAGCGGCTTGACCTCTGCCGCTTCGAGCAGCGACTGCTGGATCAAAAACGAGACGGGAGTGTCGAGACACGATAAATTGGTTCGATGCATACGTGCATCGTATCGTCTGCGTGTGCCACCAGTACGGCACTGACTAAATCGACGTCGGCGTCGTCGCGAGGATCGGCAGCCGCGCGGTGCCCGTCACGGTGACGGGGACAACCGCAGGTTTCGCCGCGTTTGCCGTCCCGTTGCGCGCGTATTGATCCTGCAACCCGTACACGAGGATTCCGAGCTGGTCGCGCGGCGCGAGCCGGACGCCGCCGCCTGAGAGATCGACGTCGAACTGGCCCTGTCCGCGCAGCGGCGTGAGCTGATTGTCGATGAGATCCCACACGCCCGGGTTCGACGCGTGCATCTGACCGAGTCCCACGAACACGATCGGGATTCCGGCTGCGACACCGCCGATCGCCGACACTTGGAAGGTGACGTGCGGGATGCCGGCGACGATCGCGCCGTTCGCACCGGCGGTATAGAGACCGACCGCGGCCGGCACGTCGACGTTGGCGCCCGCGACGACCGCGAGCGATCCGATGTCGAATGCGGTCAGCGATCCGGATGTCGCCGTCGGAACGGTCGGCAGCGTGATCGCGTCGCCGGCCGAGAGCGAGATGCACGGGTCCGTCGGGATGCCCGCCGTTGCGTTGGTCTGACCTTTGAGGTAGCGGTTGAACCACATCAGCTGGGCAGCATCTTCATTGAGCGTCGCACCGCAGCGTGAATCGCTCGAGTCACCCGAGGGATAGTAGAGCGCCGCGCCGGGGTCCGGAACGATGCCGAGGCTATTGTGCCCCGCCTGATAGCTCAACAGCCGTACGTCGCCGCCCGAGCGTTGGAGGCACTTGTAGTTCCGATAGCCGTTGTTATAGTCGAACAGCGTGTCGCGGACCCCGATCCAGATCATCGCGTTGACCTTCGGCGGAACGGTCGTCGGCGGCAGCAGCGGAGCCGTTCCCGGACCGCCGTTCGTCGCGACGCTGGTGCTGTCGCAGAAATAATCGGCGCTGTGATAGTCATAGAAATCGTGGGCGTACGAGCTCTCCGTATTGTTGAGCGTCGAGTCGGTCGCGAGGAACTGCGTCGAAATGAACGGATCGAGCCGCTGCTGCGCCGCGCCGAGACCCGCACCCCACAGAAAGTCGTTCCACAGTGATTTGAAGACACCGTTCGGCACGAGCGCGTAATTCAGATTCGCCGGCGCCATGTTCGGCGTGATCGCGCGCAAACGACGGCGCGGATCGGTATTGAGGATGAGATACTGGTACATCCCGCCGTACGATCCGCCGATCGCGCCCATGATCGGCTCGTGCGGATCCTTGCCGTCCAGCGTCGGGCCGTACGCAAGCCACGACAGCTTCGCTTGCGCCCAATCCATGACCGCGAGAATGTCGGCCGCATCCTTATCGGGGTCCATCGAGTCGACGATGCCGGTGTTCTCGCCGAACCCGCGCTGGTCGAAGCTGATGACCCCATACCCGTTGGCGACCAGCTCCGAAAGATTCGCGCCCACGCCGACGCCCGCGCTGGAACTCGCGGCCGGCGAGCCGAGCGTCTTCGTGCGGCTGCCGCCCCAACCGTGGCCGTGCAGCACGAGCGGGTAGGACGAGCCGCCGGTGATCGTCGAGGGTTCGAAGACCGTGAAGGCGACGGTGTCGCCGGTCGATGCGGTCAGATAGATGCTGTAGATCGCACCGGTGCGGGATGCCCCCGCTGCCAGGGGCGGCGGTACGGTATTCGTGTGGCCGGCGGCGTCCGGCGGCGCAGTCGGTGCCGGCCGCTGGGCGGAGGCCACTTCCCGAGCGGTGCCGGCGGCGCCGACGACGTTCGGTGAGGGGATGCTGGACGATCCGCGGCCCACCGCATGCGGTCAACGTAACCGCAGCAGCGAGAGCCGGAAGTGCCAGCAACGGGAGAGCACGCATCGGTGACGACCTCATGAAAACTTTCGCGGTCGTCACATCGTCATCGCTGAAGCGGGACGGGAACCATACCCAAAACCAGGGAGGCGGCCCGCAAGAAAATACCGCTCGCTAGCGAGGGCCCGTCAAGTCGGGAGCGGGCGTCTGGGGTTGGGGCTCGTCACCGCGCCGTGCGCCGGAATGAACCGTTCCAATTTCGCTTGTCGAACGAAATCGTCGGGATAGTGGCTGAGATACCTCTGCAGAAGGCGCCGCTTCTCACCTCGATATACGAGATACGAGGTACTCGATGTCGATCCAGATTGGCGATCCGGCGCGTTCGCGAATCACGGCGGCAACCGGCTGAAGCTGCTTCCACACGCGCGGTGTCATGTCGAAATATGCGCCGAACAATTCTTGATCGAGCACGCCGCGATTGAGCAGCCGCGCCACCTCCTGGTAATGGATGGCGATCGTGGAGATCCGGCGATCGAGTTCGGGCGTCGTCGCGGCCCGAAGCGTCTCGGGGTCCCCGAAGTCCTGACCCTGGAGATAGCGGCGTGCCTCGATCATCTCCCGCGACTGCGTCACACGGCTGAGCTCCAAATACGAGTGCAGCTGGTTGGCCAGACGTAGGTGCCGCAGCTGAAGCACGGCGGCAAGGGCGGCGACCAAGACGATGACGGCACTCGCTAAAGACGCGAGCGCGCTGAGGGCCTCCCAGGACATCCGGCAATCAGCCTTACTTCGGTAGGAGCGAATTGGAGCGGGCGGCGGGAATCGAACCCGCGACTCTTGCTTGGAAGGCAAGGGCATTACCATTATGCAACGCCCGCACTCGTGTCGGTCGGTCGTCCCTTACGAAAAGACGGCGCGCGTCCCTCTCGGAAACGCGCGCCGCTCGCTGGTGGGCCGGGCAGGATTTGAACCTGCGTATCGCTTTCGCGAGCCGAATTTACAGTCCGGTGCCATTAACCACTCGACCACCGACCCACGGTGGGGACCCGCTGAGATACGCGCACCCGCGGTCGCGTTCCTACCACTGCGGCCGGCTCGCACGGCCAGGCCGCGAGGCCGTGCGGAGCCGGATGAGGAAAAACCCGAGCGCGCCGACGTAGCTCAGTGGTAGAGCATCTGCCTTGTAAGCAGAGGGTCGTGGGTTCAATCCCCACCGTCGGCTCTGCATCCTTCGCGCGAATCGAGGCGTCGTTTCTCGCATGAACGAGCCCATCGAGGTCAATCCCGCCTGGCGCCGCAGCGGCGGATTGGCGCTCGTCTGCGAGAAGTGCCTGAACGTGCGCTTCCCGGAAGATTTCCCGGAGCACGCCGGGGACGAACGCCTCAAACTGCGCGAGTGGCTCAAGGACCGGCTCAAGCGCGAAGGCTACTGGGGGCCGATCCGCGCGACCGGCACGACCTGTCTCGACGTCTGCGCGAAGGGGCGGGTCACGATCTTCCTCGATCCGGTCGGCCGGGACGGCGAGCCGAAATGCCTCGTGTTCGACCCGCTCGAGGATCGCGAGCTGATCTATCAGACGGTCGTGCGCGAGCTCGGACCGCCGCAGGCGCACAAGGCGGCGTCGTAGCGCGACGGGCTAGCGGCGGCATACGTGGAGGCACATCCGCGATTTCGCGACCGGCGTGACGCCGGCCGATCGCTGGCGGCAATGCTGCGAGGCTACGCCGGCCGGCGCGATGTCGTGGTCCTCGCGCTTCCGCGCGGCGGCGTCGCGGTCGCCCACGAGGTCGCGCGCGCGCTGAACGCGCCGCTGGATCTCGCGATCGTTCGCAAACTCGGCGTCCCCGGCCGCGAAGAGCTGGCGCTCGGCGCGATCGGCGCCGGCGGCATCACCGTGCTCAACGACGACGTGATCGCTGCGCTGCGGATCCATCAGGCCACGATCGACGAGGTCATCACGCGCGAGCGCGTGGAACTCGCCCGGCGCGAGCGGCGCTACCGCAACAATCGCACGCCCCCCGATCTGCGCGGTGCGACCGTCATCGTGGTCGACGACGGCCTCGCCACGGGCGCCAGCATGCTCGCCGCGGTCGCAGCGCTGCGTGCACGCGAGCCCGCCCGGGTCGTCGTCGCGATCCCGGTCGCTGCGAGCGAAACCTGCGAGCTCGTGCGGCGCGAGGCGGACGAGCTGATCTGCTGCTGGACGCCCGTGCCGTTCGGCGGCGTCGGCGCGTGGTACGAGAACTTCACGCAGCTCAAAGATGCCGACGTACGGCGGTTCCTCGCCCGGCGCTGAAAACGAAGAGACCCCGCACGCAGCGGCGTCTCGTTCGTTTTTCCGTCTGGATCCTCGAAGGCGTCGGCTGACGGATCAGCTACGCGCCCCTAGGTCCTTTCAAGGAAGCTCGATCTCGGCGAGGTTCTTCTCGATCTTGCGCTTCACGCGCTGCAGCGCGTTGTCGATCGACTTCACGTGCCGATTCAGATCGCGCGCCATCTCCTGATAGGACTTGCCTTCCAGGTACGAGAGCAACACCTGCGATTCGAGATCGGAGAGGTTCTCTTGGATGCGCGCCTTGATGTCTTCCGAGACTTCCTGGTTGATCACGAGTTCTTCGGGATCGGACGTCTTCTGCGAAGGCATCACGTCGAGCAGCGTGCGTTCGCTGTCCTCGTCGTAGATCGGCTTGTTGAGCGAGATGTACTGATTGAGCGGGATGTGTTTCTGCCGGGTCGCGGTCTTGATCGCGGTGATGATCTGCCGCGTGATGCAGAGCTCCGCGAAGGCACGGAAACTCGAAAGCTTGTCCGCTTTGAAATCGCGAACGGCTTTATAGAGTCCGATCATCCCTTCTTGGATGATATCCTCTCGGTCCGCGCCGATGAGGAAGTAGCTCTTTGCCTTGATCCGGACGAAGTTCTTGTACTTGTTGAGCAAGAACTCCATGGCGAGATTGTCGCCGGATTTCGCCGCTGAGACGAGGTCTTCGTCCGGCCGCTCGTGATATTCGAGGGCCTCGGCGGCGGGCTGCGTGAGCGCCAAGTGAACCTACCTTGCCAGGAACGGTCAGGCACGAAAACGCGGGCCGGAGCCCGTCGAGCCGTGCATGACCGTCCTAGTATAGGAGGGTCCTGCTAGCGGGTCAAGGACAAGGGAGGCCTCCGACGGCTTTGTACGGTCGCAACGTTGAGTCGAGGGCCGCCGGCCTTACGCCTGCTCGCCAGCCTCGCCCGGCTCGGCCCGCCGCTGCCGCACCGCTTCGAACAGCAGGATCCCGGAAGCCACCGAGGCGTTCAGCGACCCGACCCGGCCGAGCAGGGGGATCGAGACCAGCCCGTCGCACTCGCGCTTGACCAGCGGCGAGACCCCCTCGCCCTCCGCTCCGATCACGAACGCCGCCGGACCGTCGAAGCGGAGCTCGGTGTACGGTTTCGCTCCTTCTCCGATCGCCGCGCCGTACACCCAGATCCCGGCCTTCTTGAGGGTGCGGACCGCCTGCGCGACGTTGGCGACCCGGGCGATCGGGACGAACGCGGTCGCGCCGGCCGACGATTTGCGGACGGTCGGGTTGACGCCGGCGCTGCGCCGCTCGGGCAGGATCACGGCCGTCGCCGCCGCGCATTCGGCCGACCGGATGATCGCGCCGACGTTGTGCGGATCGGTCACGTGGTCGAGCACGACGTAGAGTGCCGGGCGCGGCCCCTTGCCGGCATTGATCGCGTCTTCGAGCGTCACGTACTCGAACGGCTCGCCGAACGCGACCACGCCCTGGTGCGCTTTGTACGGAAACGACGCGAAGTATGCGCGGCTCTCGAAGCGCACCGGGACGTTCGCCGCGCGTGCGCGCTCGAGCAGGTTCTTCAGCACCGGGTCGCGCTTGCGGTCGTCGCCCACGTGGATGTGGCGCAGCGGCTCGCCGGCCACCAGCATCTCGTCGACCGCGTGCACGCCGTAGATGACGTCGTCGAGATCGATCCGCGGCGCGCCGCGCTGCGGTTGCGGACGTCCCGCGCCTATGCGCCGGCTGCGGTCCACGTCGTACCCTCCTTGGAATCCTTGAGCGCGATCCCTTCGGCGGCGAGCGCGTCGCGCAGCCGGTCGCTGAGCGCGAAATCCTTCGCTTTGCGGGCCGCGTTGCGCGCCGCGATCACGGCTTCGATCGCGCCCTCCGGCGCGTGTCCGTTCAGGTGCACGACATCACCCAAACGCGCCGCCAGCCGCTCGACGAAACCGTCGTCGAGTGTGGAGAGGACGGTGCGAACGCGGCTCTCGGTAGAGAACGCGTCGAGCGCGGCGTCGCCGAAGGCCGGTCCGATGCCGAGGATCGCACCGGCTTCGCGCAGCACCGCCAGCGCCGCGCCGGCCCCTCCGTCCGCGACGATCGTCTGCGCCGAGTTCGCGAGCTTGAAGAGCGCGCCAAGCGCGCTCGACGTGTCCATGTCGTTGTCGAGCGCGGCGAAGACCTCGCCGGCGTCGATGCCGGAACCAACGCTGGGCGTGCTGCGCGCCGCTTCCCGAAAGCGGTAGGCGGCCTTCTGCAGCCGTTCCAGCGCGGTCTTTGCGCCGGCGATCGAATCCTCGGTGAAGTTCATCGGCTTCTGATAGCCGGTGTTCAGAAACAGCAGCCGAATCGCCAGCGGGTCGTGCCGGTCGAGCAGCGCCGAGAGCGGCTCGAAGTTCCCCAGCGACTTCGACATCTTGCGGCCTTCGAAGTTCAGCAAGCCGCCGTGCGACCACATCACGGCCATCGGCGGCGCGTCCATCAGCGGCTCGCTCTGCGCGATCTCGTTCTCGTGGTGCGGGAAGATTAAGTCGTAGCCGCCGCCGTGCAGGTCGAAGGGGACGCCGAGCAGCGCACGCGACATCGCGCTGCACTCGATGTGCCAGCCGGGCCGTCCTTCGCCCCATGGCGAGGGCCACGACGGCTCGCCGGGCTTGGCGAACTTCCACAGCGCGAAATCGAGCGGGTCGCGCTTCTGCTCGTTCTCGGCGATGCGCGCGCCGACCAGCAGTTCGTCCACGTTCTTGCCGCTGAGCTGACCGTAGCGCGGAAACGCGGCGACCCGGTAGTAGATGCCGTCGCCGGTGACGTAGGCGAAGTCCCGCGCGATCAGTTCTTCGATCATCTCGACGATCTGCGGGATGAACTGCGTGGCGAACGGCTCTTCATCGGGCTCCCGCACGCCCAGCCGCGCCATCGAGGTCTTGAACGCGTCATAATACCGCGCGATGATGCGGTCGTAGGTCGTTCCTTCACGCTGCGCGGCGGCGATCGAGCGGTCGTCGATGTCGGTCACGTTCTTCACGAACGTCACACGATAGCCGTTGCGCGGATGCTCGAGATACCGCCGCAAGACGTCGAAAAAGAGGAACGAGCGTGCGTGACCGAGGTGCCCCTCGGCGGACGGCGTCAGGCCGCACACGTAGATCCGCGCGTGATTTGGTTCGAGCGTGCGGAACGGTTCGACCGTGCGAGTCCGCGTATTGTAGAGACGAAGAGCCATACTGCGATGCGGTGCTTTCGGCAGGCCGGCCTTACGCCCCGTTCGGCTCGGGCGGCGTGGGCTGGATCGTTTCGAAGGGCACGCCGCCGGGGCCGTACTTGATCGGCTCGAGCCCGCGGCCGTGGAGGATGTGCGAGCTGACCGCCCCGATCCGAATCATGATGCGGTCGTGGCCGAGCAGCGGAAAGAGCAGCGCGAGCGGCGGCCCGTCGTGCGAACCGGTGATCGCCATGCGCACGGCCGCGAACGCGTCGGTCGCCGAGAGACCGAACTCCTTGGCGATCTCCGGCAGATCGGCGCCGAGCGGCAAGCCGCGCAGCTCCGGCTGGGCGTCGACGTATTGCGAGACCGCGTCGAGAAAGAACAGCACGTGCCGATTGCGCAGCCGCTCGAGTTCGAGCGCCGGGAGCGTGACGGCTTCTTCGCGCAGCTTCGCGATCTCGTCGACCGTTTCGCGCAGCGTGTGGACCTCGCTGCCGTATGCGTCGAGAAACGTCTCGATCCAGCGACCCGCCGCGTCCGGGACCGGATCCTCGAGCAGGCCGTAGCGCTGCATCCATTCGACCACCAGCGCGTGATAGCGCGCACGCGGCAGCGCGCGCAGCGCGCGACCGTTGAACGCGCGCAGCCGGTCGGCATCGAACTCCGAGGGTGACCCGCCGACGCGCGCCACGTCGAACAGCGCGGCGAGCTCTTCCAGCGTGAACGCCTCGCGCGGCGCGGGCGGCGACCAGCCGAGCAGCGCCAGATGTTCGATCAACGCTTCCGCCAGGTACCCGGCGCGCCGCAGGTCATCGATGCCCGCCGCCTCGTCGCGCTTCGAGAGCTTCGCGTGCTCGGCGTTCACGATCAATCCGGTGTGCCCGAAGGCCGGTGGCTCGTAGCCGAGCGCCCGCGCGATCAGGATCTGACGCGGCGTGTTGTCGAGATGTTCCTCGCCGCGCAGCACGACGTCGATGCGCATCGTCGCGTCGTCGACCGCGGTCGCGAGGTTCGAGGTGGTGCTGCCGGTCGACTTGCGGATCACGAAGTCGGCCAGCGCGTCATGATCGAACGCGACGTCGCCTTTGACGAGATCGTGCACGACGGTCGTCCCGGGCGGCACGCGAAACCACACCGCGCCGTCGCGTTCGTAGGCCGCACCGCCGGCGAGCAGCCGGCCGACGTGCTCGCGATGGATCGCGGCGCGTTCCGACTGGCGATAGGGCGCCGCCGGTCCGCCGACCTCCGGTCCCTCGTCCCATTGGAGGCCGAGCCAGCGCAGGTCGCGCAGGATCCCGCCCTCACTGCCGGCTTCGCCCAGGGCGTCATCGGTGTCGTCGATGCGCAAGACGAACCGGCCGCCCGTCTTGCGCGCGAGCAGCCAGTTGAAGAGCGCGGTTCTCGCGGCGCCGACGTGCAGCGTCCCCGCCGGTGAGGGGGCGAAGCGTACGCGGAGCGGGCGATCGAGGTTTGCGGAGGGCATCAGCCCCAGGACATGCCCCGTGGCGGAACGGTTTTCCGCCACGGGCTCAGTCCCTAACTACTTGGCTTCTTCTTCCTCTTCTTCTTCGGGTTCGTCGGGCTCCGCCGGTGCCTCGTAGGGTCGGTTCGGCGGGGCTCCCCCGCCAAAGATGGTGGGACGTTCAAGCAATTCAAGCGGCATGATGGGGACCGGCGTTCGTGCGGTCGCTCACAAAACCATGCGATGCAGTCGGCGGCGTCGAACGAAGGAAGCGCAATGATCTCCCGAGGCGTTTACAGCCGTCAGCTCATCGGCCGTTCGCGTGAACTCGCGTTCCTGGTCGAGCGCGCGCGTGACGTGCGCCACCACGGCGGCGCGATCGTCGTGCGCGGCGAGTCGGGGATCGGCAAGACCCGGCTGATCGAGGACTTCGGAGCGTGCGCTCGCGCCGACGCGATGCCGGTCGGAACGGGCGCCGCGCGCGAGTACGGGATCGGACCCTACGCGCCGTTCACCGAGGCACTCGCCGCGCTCGGCGTCACTTCGCTTCCGGCCGCGACCGAGCAGGGCGACGATGCGAAGGCGGCCTGGTTCGCGACCGTCGCCGAAGCGTTGCGGGGCGCGCTCAGCGAGGCCGGGGCGGTGGTCATCGTCGAGGACCTCCATTGGGCCGACCCGGCGACGATCGACTTGTTGCGCTTCTGCGCAACGCACTTGGCCGACGCGCCGGTCCTCTTCGTCGCGACGTACCGCACCGATGACGCCGAGAGCGACGCGCTGCGCGCGCGCGCCTTCGCCGCGCTCGAACGCGACTCGGACGTCGTGACGCTCAACCCGCTCGCGCCGGGGCAGATCGAACACCTCCTCACCGGGGTCCTCACGGAGATCGGCCGGAGCGTGCGCGTCGAGATCATCGCCGAGATTCGCGATCTCGCCGACGGACGGCCGTTCTACGCCGAAGAACTGCTGCGCGGCGTACTCGTACGCATCGAGCACGACGAGCGCGCCGAGCCGTCGGTCCCGAGCAGCATTCGCGCGACAGTTCGCGAGCGCTACGCCACGCTCGAGCAGCAAGCGCGCGATATTCTTCTGCACGCCGCCGTGATCGGCAGGCACTTCTCGGCCTCGGCGCTGGCGCGCCTGCTCGCGATCGACCTCGGCACGGTCTACGCGGCGCTGCGCCGCGCGCGAGAACTCCAGCTCGTCGTGGAAGACACGAGCGACGACGAGGGCGATCGCTTCGCATTCCGCCACGCCCTCACGCGCGAAGCGATCTACGCCGAGCTTCTGCGCGCGGAGGCGCGGCTCGTGCACGGACGCGTCGCCGCGCTGCTCGCCGCGGCACCCGAGCCCAATCCCGCCGAAGTAGGGGAACACGCATGGCGCGCGCGCGACGGCGAGAACGCGGCGGACTGGAACGAGCGTGCCGGAGACGCGGCCGCGGCCGTTTACGCGTATGTCGAGGCCGCTCGCTTCTACGACCGCGCATTTCGCTCGAGCGCCGACGACGCCCGCCGCGCCCGCGTCGCAGAGCGCGCGGCCGAAGCGTGGTATGCGACGGCTGACGCCGAGAACGCCGCCCGCTGGTACGGCGAAGCGGCCGACGCGCTCGGCCGCGGCGGACCGTCGTCGCGCGCTGCACGGCTGCGGCTGCGCCGCGCGCGAATCATCTTCGAGTCGGGCCGCCACGAGTTGGGTCTCGCCGAGGCGGATGCCGTGGCACGCGGCGAGTACGGGGACGACGTGGCGATTCGATTCGAAGCCGACACGATGGCGTCGGGCCTGCTCGTCCTGTGCGGTCAAGCGGCGGCGGCGCTCGACCGGGTACGCACCCTCGACCCGAACTCCTCGCCGCTCGACCGCGCCGTGACCGCGCGATATACTGCGACCTATGCCTACGCGTTGAGCTTCGTCGGCCGAGCCGACGACGCGCGCCCACGCTTTGAAGAGACCGTCGATGCCGCGAACGCGATCGGCGATCTGGATCTGGTGCTTCGCACGTACAACAATTGGGGCACCGTGGAGACGGCGTACGGCAAGCTCAGCCGGGCGCGCGAACTCTATGCGCGCGCGCTCGAGCTGGCGCGTCAGACGCGCAATTTGCGACATTCCGCCTGGCTGTTGCCGAACGATGCGCTGGGCGCTCTGCTCGCGGGCGACCTCGACGCGGCGGCGCGCACGCTCGCGCACGCAAGCGACCAGAGCTCCGGCTTTCCGACGACATACCGTTGGGTCCTCGCGCTTCGGGTACGGCTCGCGACCCTGCTCGGCAACGAATCCGGCGACCTCGTCGCTGATGCGGTCCGGGCCTTTGAAGCGTCGCAGCTCGAGGCCGATTCCACTGTCTCGATACTCACGGTGCAGATCGTTGGAGCCGCACTGGCGCTGCACTACGGCGTGCTCGGCGACATCGACGAAGCGGCGCGGATCGTCGCCTTTGCGGCCGACGCGCTCGAGGGCGTCGACGCGCCGTACTGGATCCTCGACGCCGTCGGCCGCTACGGCGACCGCCCTTTGCGCGACCGCGCGCGGCGACGGCTCGAAGCCCTGATCGAGCACGACGGCGCCTGGCCGGCGCGCGGCTTCCTCGCCCTCGCCGACGCGCGTGAAGCGGCCCGGCGCCGCGACCGCGACGAGAGCACCCGCCACGCCGAGGCGGCAGCCGAGGCGTTCCGCACTGCGGAATGGCACCTTGAAGAAGCCTACGCGCTCGAGGCCGCGGGCCGGCTCGCCGACGCGCTCGCGCTCTTTCGCCGCGCCGGCGCGCGCGGGGAGGTCCGCCGCCTGACCGACGCCGCGCCGGCAGAACGCCGCCGTGGCGATCGGACGCTGACCGGCCGGGAACGCGAGATCGCCCGGCTCGTCGCGGGCGGCAGCACGACCCGGGCGATCGCCGAGCTCCTCACGCTCTCCGAGCGCACCGTCGAGACACACATCGCCGCCGCTTACCGGAAGCTGGGCGTCTCGAGCCGTCAGGCGCTCGCGTCGCTGCTGGCCGATTCCGCCGCATCGCGATAGCGCCACAAAAATCTTCTGACTCGGGAAACTCCCTGCGTACCGGCCAACCTCGATCTCGGTACCGCCCCGGATGTGCGCGGCCGGACGGTTCCCGTAGCGTGTGGGCATGGACGCACCTCCTTCTCAGCGCCGCGTCGTCGGCGCGCTCCGGTTCCTGGCCGAGCTGCAATCGGTCGCGGCCGAATGCGCCGCCGCCGGAGTGTGGGACGACGAGTTCACGGCCCGGCGCCGCCAGCGTGACGAGACGCGACTTCCCGAGATCCACAGCGAGGAACGTTCGGTGAAAGCACTGTGATCTGGCTGCCGCCTATCCCCGAGCTCGATCCGATCGCGATTCCCGACGCGCAACGGGAGGACCGCTGCACATCGCCGCGCAGAACTCGACTTCGTGGATGATCCTCTCCCTCGCGCCGGCGGGCCGCTTCGCATGCACGCGCTCCGCCTCATCGACACGGAGACGCGCATCGTCCCGGGCGAACCGGGACGCGACTGGATGGACGCGACGAAGATCCGGTTCGCGAACCGCTGCCTTCCGCTTCTCATCGCGAACCAGTACGGCTGGGACCTGATCGGCGACGGCGCGTTCAGCGCCGTCTGGAACGGCGGCGAGCGGCCGGAGGACACCGTGATCGCGCTGGGCGATCCGGCCCCGAGCGAGCCGCCGATCTCGCACTTCGGCACCGGAATTCTGACCTGGAACCTCCCCTTCTTGTTCCGGACGCCGCCCGGCTGGAATCTGCTCGCGCGGGGTCCCGTGAACGCGCCGAAGGACGGCATCGCCCCGCTCGAAGGGATCGTCGAGACGGACTGGGCCAGCACCCCGTTCACGCTCAACTGGAAGATCACGCGGCCCGGCCTCACGGTCAGCTTCGAACCCGGCGAGCCGATCGGCCGAATCGTTCCGCAGCGCCGCGGCGAGCTGCAGCAGTTCGAGCCCGTCTTCGGAGCGATCGACGAGCAGCCCGCGATCGCCGGCGATTTCCGCGCAGCGCGCGCCGCGCGCCGTGCCTTCGCCGCGGATCCGGCGAACCTGCTGGCGTGGGAGAAGCACTACGTGCGCGGCGAGACACCACGCGGAGAACGCGCGCCGGAGCACGAGACGCGGATCCGGCTGCGACCGTTCGACGACCCGCGCCGCTAGCGGTGGAGCGCTTCGACCAGCACCACCGCATACGCAGCGATGCCGGTGCCGTCACCGGTATAGCCTAGGCCCTCGCTGGTCTTCGCCTTCACGCTGATGCGCGACGCCTCGAGACCCAGCACGTCGGCGAGCGCGTCCCGCATCGCGGTCACGTACGGCGCGAGCTTCGGCAGTTGGACGACGACCGTCGAGTCGATGTTGGCGATCGTCCAGCCGTGGCGCACCGCAAGTTCGTGACACGCCGCGAGCAGCCGCAGCGAGTCGGCGCCCTTCCACTGCGGATCGCTGTCGGGGAAATGCGTGCCGAGATCGCCTTGCGCGCACGCGCCGAGCAGCGCGTCACAGATCGCATGCGTGAGCACGTCGGCATCGCTGTGTCCGAGCGGCCCCTTCTCGAACGGAATCCGCACGCCGCCCAAAATAAACGGCCGCCCTTCGACGAGCCGATGAACGTCGAACCCATGCCCAACGCGCGACTTGGGTTCGTGCATCAGTGCTGGCGATCCAATGTCGCCGGCGTGCGCGGAGCGAGGTGCGAGAGGTGCGCGGTGAAGAGTGCGTCCTCGCCGGCGAGCGCGTGCAGGCGCGTGCCGAAACCTCGCAGCGCGGCGTTCGTCGCATACGCGCGGATCACGACGGCGCCGGGCAGCTCGCGGTCGATCTCGTCGATGCGCGCTTCGCGCTCTTCGAGCTCGGCCAGCACCGCCTCGACGGCCCGCGCGTCGACGTAGCATTCGACGACGAGGATCTCTTCGTCACCGATACCCGGCGCGCGGGCGCTCAGCAGCGCTTCGGCGCGCAGCAGATCGCTCGAGAGCGTTACCTTGAAGTTCTCCGCCGCGCCTTGCACGATCAGCACGTCGAGGCCGGCACGTTCGAGCAGAGCCGCGTCGTCCGTGGCGGGCGCCGTGCCGTGTTTGAACGCGTCGGCGTGGGCGCGGCGCAGATCGCGGGCCGTCGCGAACTGCGGCGTCTGCGCAGCCCACAGCGTCCCCCGGTCGAGCGTGCGCGTGACCTTTCCGTCGGCGTCGGCAACCTTGATCGTGTCGACGACCGGGATCGCGAGCAGCGAGGCGGTTCCCGGCCGGACCGGACGCATCCCCGCGCGGACGTCCTCGGCTTGCACGAGCGGACGCGCGCCGTCGTGCACGAGAATCGCCGCCACCTGATCGGAGAGCGCCTCGATTCCCAACCGCACGCTCGCCTGCCGCTCGTCGCCGCCGCGCACGATCCGCACGGACGCGTGACGCACGCGCGGATGCGCCAGCGTCTCCATCCGCGTCACGAACTCGGGCTCGGTCACCACGACCAATTCGCTGATCTCCGGCATCGCCGCAAAAGCCTCGATCGACCACGCGACCATCGGCTTCCCGGCCAACTCGGCGAACTGCTTCGGCCCCCCGAACCGCGTACCACGCCCAGCCGCAACGATGACGGCACCCCAGATCACAAGGCGCTCCGCCCTAGGCTCCGCGCCCCCCGCGCTTCGCGCGGGGCCCCCGGGTCCGACCTCGCAACGGGCCTGGTCCCAACGTCGCGATTCTGCTGCGCTCGCTCCATCACCACTTTGCTAAACTCTCTGCTTCGGGCGGGCGAAGATCATGCGGCCGGCGTTTGTTTGCAGGGCGCTGGTCACTGCGACGTCGATGGTCTCGCCGATCAGGCGGCGTCCGTTTTCCACAACGATCATCGTTCCATCGTCCAGGTACCCTACGCCTTGGTGCGGTTCTCGGCCCTCGCGGATGACGGCGACCCGCAGCTCGTCTCCGGGCAGCAGGACCGGCTTCACCGCGTTGGCGAGCTCGTTGATGTTCAAGACCGTTACGCCCTCGACGAGGGCGACGCGATTGAGGTTGTAGTCGTTGGTGACCAGCTTCGCGCCGCGCTCTTGCGCGAGCCGCACGAGTTTGGCGTCGACCTGGGAGATCTCTTCGGGATCGCGTTCGACGATCTCGATCGGGACCGTCTCTTGCAGCTTGCCGAGCAATTCGAGGCCGCGGCGGCCGCGCGTTCGTTTGAGCGGATCGGAACTGTCCGCGATCAGCTGCAGTTCGCGCAGCACGAAGCGCGGCAGGAGCAGCGGGCCTTCGAGGAAGCCGCTGCGCACGATGTCGAGCACGCGGCCGTCGATGATCACGGAGGTGTCGAGAACCTTCGGCTCGCCACCGGCCGAAGCGCTCGACGGGCCGGCCATGCGGGTGAGCGCAATGCGCTGCTTCGCACCGACGCGCGCCCCCAGGAACGCTGCGAACAAGCTGAGCACGAGATAGAGCGCGATCGCGATGTAGCCGCCGGTCGGGCCGGCGAACGCGACGAATTCGAACAGCACGCTCTTCACCAAGAACGCGACGACGAGGCCCGTGACCAACCCGATTGCGCCGCCGACGAGTTCGCCCGGTGCGAGCCGGTCGATCGAGCGCTCCACCGCGTGCAGCTCGCGCTCGAAGAACGTCTGCGCGAGCGGGACGACCACGACGCCGACCACCGCGCCGACGACCGGTGCGGCGACCAGCAGCGTCAGTTGCCAGAACTGGCTTGCGACGTGCAGCGAGATCAGCCGCAGATACGCTTCTCTGCCGAGCAGAAATCCGGTGATCCCGAAGATCGCGACGAAGCTCAGCCGCAGCAGCATGGTGGACAACCGGCGGCCCGGTTCAGTCGGCGAGGAACGCGCCACAGACATCGTTCGCTACGAAACGCCCGCGCTCGGTGAGGCGCAGCGCACCCTCACCGGCGACGAGGACGCCGGCAGCGACCAGGTCATCGACCACCCCGCGATACGTTTCGAACACATCGATGCCGTACCGTTCGCGGAACCGGTCGGTGTCGACCCCTTCCGCGGTGCGCAGCGCCAGCATAATCGCCTCGCCGACGCGCGCCGGCCCCTCGAGCTGCTCGCTCTCGCCGGGTATCGCCCGCCCGGCCAGGGCAGCCTCACAGTACATTCCCAGATCGCGGGTGTGCGTCGAGCGCACGCCGTCCAGGTATGAGGCGGCCCCGACACCCAGGCCGAGGTACGGGTCGTTGCGCCAGTAGCCTTCATTGTGCCGACAGCGGAAGCCCGGCCGAGCCCAGTTGGAGATCTCGTAGTGCTCGAAGCCGGCGCCGCGCAAGCGCTCGATGGCGAGCGCGTACAGCCGCGCTTCGAGCGACTCACCGGCAAAGGCGCTCGGATCGCGCGCGAACCACGTTGCGTACGGCGTGCCTTCCTCGATCGTGAGCCCATAGCACGAAATGTGCTCGGGACCGAGCGCAAGCGCGGAGTCGAGCGAAGCCGCCCAGCTTTCCTCCGTTTGGCCGGGCGCGCCGAAGATCAGATCGATCGAGACGTTCCGGAAACCGGCTGCGCGCGCGGCTTGCATCGCACCGGCAACGTCCGCCGGCGTGTGGCGGCGCCCCAGCACGCGTAATTCGCCCGGATCGAACGACTGTACACCGATCGACAGCCGGTTCACGCCCGCAGCGTAGAGACCGCCCAGACGGTGCACGAGCGACGGATCCGGATTCGCTTCGACCGTGATCTCGGCGCCGGCGGGTAGATTGAAGCGCCCGCGCACGTCGTCGACGAGCGAAGCGATGACCTCTGGACCGTACGTCGTCGGCGTCCCGCCCCCGAAGAAGAGCGTCGTCGCCTGCACCGGAGGAGCCGATGCTAGCTCCGATCGCAGCGCGGCGAGGTAGCGTGCCGCGCCATCCTCGTCCCACGCCCACTTCGCGAAGTCGCAGTACGGGCAGATGTACGGGCAAAACGGGAGATGGACGTAGACGCCAGCGGACGGCGTCACGACGACGCGTTCGCGCTCATGGACCGGGAATGACGAACAGCCCGACCGCGCCCTGCCCCGCGTGCGTGCCGATCACCGGGCCTGCTTCGAGTTGTTCGAAGACCGCCGGTACGGTCGTGATCCGGTCGCGCAGTTTCGTCGCGAGTCCGGCGGCCTCGCCGGCCGCGTTGGAATGGATGATGCAGATGCGCGCGCCGTCGGCTTTGTTCACTTCCAGCGCGGCGGATTCGACCATCGTGTCGAGCGCGCGCGCATAGGTGCGCACCCGCGCGTGCTCCTGCACTTTGCCGCCGTCGATGCGCAGCACCGGAACGATCTTCACCAGCGAGCCGATGAACGCTTGCGTTCGCGAGACGCGCCCGGTCCGCACCGCGTGCGAGAGATCCGGGACGGTCGCGAAGCCGCGCAACACTGTGCCGTCACGCTCGAGTACCGCGACGATCGACGCCGCGCCGGCACCGGCGCGCGCCATCTCGCCGGCGTGCTGCGCCATCAGCGCGAGGCCGCCGGCGACGCTGCCGCTGTCGACGACGTGAATCTCGGCCTCCGGAAACGAACGCGCCGCCGTGGTCGCCGCGTTGATCGTCCCCGAGAGGCTGGCCATGATCGTCACGCAGACGATCGGCCTCCCCGCCTCCACGTGCGGGCGGAACGCGTCTTCGAACATCGCCGGCGTCGGCTGCGCCGTCGTCGGGAGCGCCTTGAGGCTCGCAAGCTTGCGGTAGAATTCCTCGCGCGTGAGGTCGATGGTGTCGCGAAAGCGCGTGTCGCCGAAGTTGACGAACAGCGGAACGACGTCGATCCCTTCGGCGCGGGCTGCCGCCGGGTCGAGATCCGAGGTCGAATCGGTGACGATCGCGACGACCTGCGCGGCACTCTTCGAAAGGGAGGTCATGCGGCCAGAACCGCTTCGATCGATCCGATGAGGTTGGCGCCGGTCACGGCCGCCGCTTGCCGGATCGCGTTGCGCATGGCGACCCGGTCGGAGCGGCCGTGCGCGACGATGCAGTTGCCGCGCACGCCGAGCAGCGGCGCACCGCCGTAGGTGGAGTAGTTGACCCGCGCGCGCATCGCGTCGAAGACGCGGCCGCTGAGCGCACCGCCGATCTTCCCGAGCATGCCGGCCGATGCATACGACGCGGCGAGCGTATCGCGAAAGTACGTGCCGCTGCCCTCCGCGGTTTTCAAGATCACGTTGCCGACGAACCCATCGGCGACGACCACGTCGGCGTGGTTCGTGAAGATGTCCTTCCCCTCGATGTTTCCGATGAAGCGGATCGGCGCACGTTCGAGCAGCGCGGCGGCCTCGATCGTCTGCGCGTTTCCTTTGGTACGCTCTTCACCGACCGACACGATTCCGACCCGCGGTTCCGCGATGCCGAGGCCGGCGCGCGCGTAGGCGCTGCCCATCAGCCCGAACTGCAGCAGCCATTCCGGTTTGCAATCGACGTTCGCACCGGCGTCGCACAAGACGACCGGCCCCGAACGGCCCGGCAGCACCGCACCGATCGCGGGCCGCGCGATCCCGGAGATCGTGCGCAAGCGGATCAGGGCGATCGCCAGAAACGCGCCGCTGTTGCCGGCCGACACGACGGCGTCCGCGCGGCCGTCGCGCACGAGATCGACCGCGTCACCGAGCGACGTTCCGGCCGCCTTGCGCACCGCCGCCGACGCGGCGGCGTCCATCGCGACCTCGCCGGCCGAGTGCACGATCTCGATGCCGCGCTCGCCGCCGAGCAGCGGCTCGATGCGCGCGCGGTCGCCGACCAGCACGATCCGGCCGAGCTTGTCGCGGTGCGCCAGCAGCGCACCGGCCACGATCTCGCCCGGCGCGTCATCGCCGCCCATCGCGTCGACCGCGATCACCGGGAGCCGCGCGTCGCTAGCGTTCAACGCTGATCCAATACTCGATGCCGGGCTGACCGCCGTAGTAATACTGGACTTCCACGCCGGCGAACCGTTCGTCCAAGAGCGCCGCGTGCTTTTGCGCGTCGCGTTCCTTCTGAGAGCCGCCGTAATACAAGGTGACCAGACCTCCGTCCGCAGCGCCGAGCTCGGCCGCCGCGGTGGCGATGACGTCGGCCATCGTGGCACCCGTCACGAGTGCTTTCCCGAACGCGGCCGTCGGCGCACCCTTCGTCACGGCGACCCCGCCGACGCTCGTGTCCTTGCCGGCAAAGAACACCGAGGCGCTGCGGACCGCGTCCAGCGCGGCGGTCAGCTCGCCGGCTTCGAGCGGCGCTTCGATTCCGCCGAGCCGCAAGAGCATCGCCAGCCCCGCGACCGGGTCGCGCGTCGGCGCGACGATCACCGTCTTGCCGCTGAGCGCGGGGACCTCACGGGCCGCCAGCGCGACGTTGGGGTCGTTCGGCAGCAGGTACACGGTCTGCGCGAGCGACGCGTTGACGCCGATCAGCAGATCTTCGACGGAGGGGTTCGCCCCGGCGGGAACCGGGATCGTCACGTCGGCGCCGAGCTCCCGCACGATCCGGTCGAAGCCCGGTCCGGGGACGACGGCCGCTATCCCGATCGCCTTCGCCGGAGCATCGACGACCAAGAGGTTGTGCTGGCGCGCCATGTCCTCGACTTTCCAGCGGGTGACGGTTCCGTGGCGAGCGGCGAGCGCCCTCACCGCCTCGGGCTCGCCCGTATGCACGTGAACCTTGATCGTCGTCGCCGCACCGATCACCAGCAGCGAGTCGCCGTACTTCTCGAGGCTGCCGCGAAACGGAGCCACCTCGATCGTCGCGTCCTCGAGCACGAACTCGGTGCAGAAGCGGTGCTCTCCGACCACTTGCTGGCGGGTGAAGACCGCCGAGCGCACCGGCCGCTGCGGGAACGCGGTCGTGCGCTTCGAGGTCTCGGGGATGAAGCGCAGCGCGCCTTCCAGGAAGTAGCAGAACCCGGCGCCGCCAGCGTCGACGACGCCGGCTTCCTTGAGCGCGGGCAACTGCTCGGGCGTCCGCTCCAGGGCGGCGTTGGCCGCCCGCAGCACGGCGTCGGCCAACCGGTAGAAGTCGGTCTCGCGAACCGCGAGGCGATATGCCTCGTCCGCGGCGGCGCCGGCGACCGAGAGGATCGTCCCCTCAACGGGCTTGGTCAGCGCCGCGCGCGCCGCCGCCACGGCTTCACGCATGGCGAGCGAGAGCTGGAACGTGTCGATGGTGTCGCGATGACGGACGCTGTGCGCGAAGCCGCGCAGCATCTGCGAGAGAATGACGCCGCTGTTCCCACGCGCACCGAGCAGCGAGCCATGGGCTGCGGCGGCGGCGACGACGGACAGCGTCCCCGCGCGGACCGGGCGCGCGTCGTGCAGGGCGGCTCTGGCCGTGAGGTACATGTTCGAACCCGTGTCGCCGTCGGGGACGGGAAAGACGTTCAGGTCGTTCAGGACGCCCCGATACTTCCGCAAAAAGTACGTCCCGGCGGCGACGAATTTCTCGAACGCCCGGCCATCGAGCTGGGTGACTGCCATGGAGCGCCACTCGCGTTCCGGCACGAGCAGCGCGCGCCCTGCGCGTGCGAGAGGAGGCGGCAAGCCGAGCGGGGAGACTGCCCGGACGATGCGGCCGCGCGGCCGAAAACGGTCGAGCTGGACCTTCTGGGCCTCGGGTACGACAGCGGTCGCGATGCAGGGGAGCGCGACTAGCTCGGAGTCCGGATCGACCTTGGCCTTGTCGGGGAGGGTGGTTTTTGATACACTCGCTCTGTTATGGCCAAGCGATGCGACGTGTGCGGCAAGGGTCCCATGTCGGGAAACAATGTCAGTCACGCGATGAACAAGACCAAGCGCCGGTGGTTGCCCAACCTCCAGGCCGTCCGCATCGACGAGCGCGGAACCCACAAGACCGCCCGAGTCTGCACCAACTGCCTGCGCAGCAAGCGCGTAAAGCGCATCGGCGTAGCCGGCGTCTAGAAGTCTAAAGGCGCTCCGCCCCTGGCTGCGCGCCCCCCCACGCCAATGACGTGGCCCCCCCCGGGTCCGACCTCGCAACAACATCCTGCCTAGGCGAGATGCTGCTGCGCTCGGTCCATCACCGGAATCTTGCCAGCGCGCTTAGCGCGCGACGATCGAGTCAGCGTTTAGACTATGGTCGCCCTGCGCGTATCCGCTTACGTCGACCGTCATCCCCGGGGTGAGCGTCGTGCCGCGCGGATTGATGATCGTCCCTTGGTGCAGGTGGATCTGGCGGTAGACGTTCGGTGCCGTTTCGACCTGGAGTTCGAAGCGGCGGAAGTACGTCACCCTGCCGTGCGCGGTGTTACCGTTGGTCGTCTGCAGCAGCCCGCCCACCGATTGGAGGATACTCTGCACGATCGGGTTGTTCTGCACGTCCGGCGGGACGGAGGGGATGCCCTGGGCGAGCGCGGCGCCGGTGCCGCCGATCCACAGGGCTGCCGCAAGAGGGAGTACACGCACCTTCATACCGGTTCCAACGGGCGACCGCGCAGGAACGTTGCGTTCCCTTCGTACGGTCTAGTACACGATCTTGTTCTTCGGCGGCGAGAACTTCAGGCGCGCCCCTTCGCCTTCGAGGGTCGGGATCGGGGTCGAGCCGACGCCGAAGCGGTCCGCGTACCGAGCGCACGCATCGTCGCCCAGGTACGGTAGGGGCTTGAAGAGATCCAGCGCAGCGACCGGGTCGACCGTCGCGCCGCCGTAACCCGTCGTCCGCTCGACGCTGAGCGACGCCAGCGCGGTCCCGAGGATCGTCGCGGCCCAGGGACTCGCGCCGACCGCGAGCATCGTGGCGATCGCGCCCGCAAAGACGTCGCCGGCGCCGTAGCCCGGGAAGGCTGGATGAAACGGGGCGGTGATCCGTTCGTAGACGTAGCCGTTCGAGAAGATCGTCGTCAGCTGGCGCTTGTCGGGGTCGCGGGTGAACGACGAGATGATCGCCGTCTGGGGGCCGCGCGCCGCGAAGCCGTCGAGAAACGTCCGCTCGTTCGCCCGGCGCATCCGGGTCAGATCGAGCAGCACCTCGGCCTCGAACCGGTTCGGCGTGACGATCTGGGCGCGCGGGAGCAGCAGGTCGCGGATCCGGCGCGCAGTCTCGACCGGGACGAAGAGCCCCTTCTCGTAACTTCCAAGCACCGGATCGAGGACGACCAAGCCGACGAAACGTTCCAGCGCCTCGGCCACGATGTCGACCTGATCCGGATGCGCCAGGTACCCGATGATCACCACGGTCGGCTCGCGGGCGATCAGAAAATCGACCCCGCGGCGGAACTCACGCTCGTCGACGGCGAGGTTCATGCGCCCTTCGACGCCGCCCCGCGCGCTCGCATACGCGGTCGGGACCGTCACGGTCCGCACGTTCATGCGGTGCGCGATCGCGCTGACCGCCTCGTTGCCGAGAAAGCCGTAACCGACGCTGTTCTGAATGGAGCCGAGCAGCGGATACGCCTTGATCGCCGCGTCGTCGTTGCTCATCTCAGGTGGTCCCAACCGGAAGAAGCGATGGCCGCCCCGTTGGCGAGCCGAACGCCTGCTCCCTCGGTGATCCGGCCGACGCGCAGCAAATCGCGGCCGAAGTGCGCGCGGAAGCGGTTCGCGACGTGCGCGAACGCGCGGTGCTCGATCGTCACCAGCAGCTCGAAATCTTCGCCGCCGTCGAGCGCCCAGCGCTCCGCGTCGGCACCGATCCGCTCGGCCAGCGCACGCGCGCCCGCGTTCACCGGGATCTCCTCGACGACCGCGCCGGCACCAGAAGCGACGCACAACCGGGAGAGATCGGTCGAGAGACCGTCCGAGGAGTCCATCATCGCACGGACGTGGCGCGAGGCGGCCAGCCACCGACCCTCGCGCAGACGCGGCTCCGGGGTCCGATAGGCGGCGAGGACGCCGGCGTTCGCCGGATCCGCCGCAAGCTCCGGCCCTTCCAGCGCGGCAGCCAAGCCGGCGCGGCTGGCGCCGAGCGGACCGGTCACCGCGACGACGTCGCCCGGGCACGCACCGGAGCGCAGTTTCAGGTTGCTCGGGCGGACTTCGCCGATCGCCGTGATCGCCAGGACGATCGCGGGCGAGCGGGTCAGATCGCCGCCCGCGATCGCGCAGCGCGTGCGTTTCGCGAGCGCGGCGATCCCGTCGTAACAGGCGAGGATCCACTCGGGATCGGTTCCCGCCGGAAATCCGAACGCGATCGTTGCGAGCACCGGACGCGCACCCATCGCCGCCAGGTCCGAGAGGTTCGCCGCCAGCGCGCGGTGCCCGACGTCTTGCGCCCGCATCGCCTCGCGCGTGAAGTGCACGCCTTCGACCAGCGCGTCGGTCGTGACGACGCTGCGGTTGCTCCGCGACGGCTGCCACACCGCCGCATCGTCGCCGATCCCAACCAGCACGCGCTGATCCGGAACGTCACGCAAACGTTCGCGAATCGCGCCTACGAACTCGTCTTCGGTCAACGCGCGCGCACGTGCGCCGCGTCGAGGCGGCGGCGCATTTCGTGCAGTGCGGCGGGCGGGTCCGCGGCGGCGAAGACGGAGTTGCCGGCGACGAGGACGTCCGCCCCGGCGAGCGCCGCGCGCTCGAGATTTTGCAGGCCGATACCGCCGTCGACTTCGATCTCGCAGGCGGGATTGCGTTCGTCGAGCAGGGCGCGCACCTCGCTCACCTTCGTAAGCGCGCGTTCGATGAAGGACTGGCCGCCGAAGCCGGGATTGACGCTCATCACCAGGACTCGATCGATCTCTTCGATCAGGTCGGCGAGCATCGTGACGGGCGTACCGGGGTTGATCGCGATCCCCGCTTTCGCGCCGATCGCGCGCAGGTGCCGCAGCAGGCGATGCTGGTGCGGCGTTGCTTCGTAATGGAACGTGATCACGTCGGCGCCGGCCTCACGAAACGCGTCGACGTACTTCTCCGGCTCGACGATCATCAGGTGACAATCGAACGGCAGCGCGCTGAGACGCCGCAAGTCCTTGACGATCTTCATCCCCCAAGTGAGGTTGGGGACGAAGCGGCCGTCCATCGAGTCGAGGTGCAGCTCGTCGGCGCCGGCGGCTTCGACCATGCGGATCTGCTCCGCGATGTCGGCGAAATCGGCGGAGAGCAGCGACGGCGCGATCTTGGCGCGACGCGGGGTCGTCACCGCTTCTTCTTTTCGTCCGGCGGGCTCGTCGGCGGCGGCGGCAATTTGGGCTCCTTGCCGATCGTCGTCTGGTTGAGCAGCTCGTTGTTGATGTAGGTGTCGAGTTCGGCCGTGCCGACGACGGTGAGGTTGAAGTCGAGCTTTTGACCGCCTTGCGCGAACCCGTCATACACGTTCCAGGTTCCGGTGTCGTCGCGCACTTCCATACGCACGTGCGCGGCGTCGTCACGGGCGGGGACGGTTGCCGTCGCGTGCACTTGCCGGATGATATAACCGTATTCTCCCGGGCCGGCGCTGACTTGCAGCGACACTTCTTCGAACGGGTCGATCTGCGCGCCGGCGCCCGGGTTCTGCCGCACGATCGTACCGCGCGGCTTACCGCTCGGGCCGAACGGCGTCCACACGACTTGGCCGATTTTGATGCGATCGCGCTGCGCCTCCGAACGGGCTTCGTCGATCGACATCCCGCCGAAATTCGGCACCTTCACGCCGCTGGGCGGCCCTTTGCTCAACGTCAGCGACACCTTCGAACCTTGGCGCACGCTCGAGAGCGGCGGCGGATCCTGCGCGACGATGTGGTTCGCGGGAATGTCGTCGTTCGCGACCGTGGTCGTCCGCTCGAGCAGCAGCTTGAGCCGATTGAGATCGAGCCCCGCGTTGCGCAGCGATTCGAACCGCAAATCCGGCATCGGGAAGATCGTCACGCCGGTGCTGACGACGAGCGAGATCTGACGCCCTTCGCGCACGCGCGATCCGGGCGGCGGCGCCTGGCTCATCACGACGTCCTTGGGAAAGCGGTCGCTGGGCCGGCTTGCGATGACGACGCAGCGCAGCTGCAGCGGCGCGCATTCGGCGATCGCGTCGGCTTGCGTCTGGCCCGTCATCGCCGGCGTCTGGATGCTGGCGGCACTCGGCCCGAAGAAGTCCTTGATCGAGCGGCCGAACCACACCAGTACGCCGACGCTCAGCGCGAGCGCGACCGCGAAGAGCCAATCCTGACGCAGGAACCACTCGAGCGGGCTGCGACGCGCGGGGCCTGCCGCCTCGGCGCCGTCCAGTTGCATCAGGCGAGCGCCTCGAGCTGCGCTTCGTCGAAGTCGACGTTGCTGTACACCCGCTGCACGTCCTCGTGCTCCTCAAGCGCGTCGAGGAAGGTGAGGATCTTTTCGGCATCCGCGTCGGCGGGCCGGGTCGTCTGCGTCGCTTCCATCGCGAGCTCGGCCGAGTTCACGTGCAGTCCGGCCGCTTCGAGCGCGTCCTTCACCGCCATCACCAGCTGCGGTTCGGTGACCACTTCGGACGGCTCGCCGAAGCGCACGTCGATGACGCCGTCGACCAGCGCCTTCTCGGTCAGCGCGTCCTCGTTCAACCGGCCGGGATCGACGGCGATCAATCCGCGCGGCGCGAACATCCAGCCGACGCTCCCCGTCTCGCCGAGACTCCCCTCGTTGCGGCTGAACAGAAAGCGCAGCTCCGACGCGGTGCGGTTGCGGTTGTCGGTCGCGGCATCGACGATGACCGCCACCCCCGCCGGACCGTAACCCTCGTAGCGGATCTCCTCGATTTCCTTCTCTCCCGCGCCGCTCGCGCGCGCGATGGCGCGCTTGATGTTGTCGGCCGGCACGTTGTTGGCACGCGCCTTGTCGACCGCCATCTTCAGCCGGTAATTGGCCGCCGGATCGGGCGAGCCGTTCTTGGCCGCGAGGATGATCTCTTTGCTGAGTTTCGTGAAGAGCGCACCGCGCTGCGCGTCGGCCTTACCTTTGCGCAGCTTGATGTTGTGCCACTTGGAATGACCTGACATGCAGCCTACCAGGGGAGCGGTGAGGGATCTAGAGGTTTCGCTTCGCGACCCGCCGCGCCGGTCATCCCGGCGGGTGCGCGAAGAGCGACCGCACGCGTCCGTCGCGGTCGAGTCCGAGCGAAGCGGCCAGCGCGTCGGCCTCGGCGGCCGCCGTCGTGCAGGCGGTCGCATACGCGCGGCCAAGGCGAGCGTACGCGCTCGCCCGCTCGGCGCCTGCGCCGGCGGACACCGCGCCGAGTTCGCACGCCGCGCCCAGCAAGGCGGCCTTGGCGTCGATCGCGACGCCGGCGATCGTGCGCGCTTGCGCGCCGCACATCGCGAGCTGCGCTTCGAGCAGCACCCGCGTCATCGCGACGGTCTGCTCCGGCGGGCGCGGCGCGGAACCTTCGAGCAGCGCGAGGTACGCCACCGCGCACAGCGCGTCGCCGGCGTTGATGGCGTGCGCCAGGCCGAACTTGCTCCACACGGCGTCGCGTCCGGCGCGAGTGGATGCGCCGTCCTCGATATCGTCGTGCACGAGCGAGAATTGATACACGATCTCGACGGCGCACGCGACGTCGAGCGCGTCCTCCGGACGCCCGCCCTCCGCCTCGGCGACGGCGAGCGCGAGCCGCAAGCAGAGGCGGCGCGCTCGCTCCGCTGCGCCGTCGAAACCCAGCTGGTAGCGCACCTGCGCCGCAGTTGCCGAGTCATCGTCGAAGCGCGCGACGGCGCGTTCGAGCGCGCCTTCCAAATCCAGCTTATCGACTGCCGTGAGCGAGAGCTTCCATCCGATCGGCCACTTTGTCGACCAGCCAGCCCGGCGTCGATGCGCCCGACATCAAGCCCGCGGTTTCAACGCCCTCGAACCACTCCGCGGCGAGTTCGTCGGGCCCCTCGATGTGATACGAGCGCGCGCCGTTCATCGCGGCGAGTTCGGCCAGATGCTTGGTGTTGGCCGACGTCTTCCCGCCGACGACGACCATTACGTCGACTTCGCGCGAGAGGCCGTCGACTTCGGACTGCCGATTCTTCGTGTCGGTGCAGATCGTGTTGATCGCGCGGACTTCGTAGTACTTCTCGCTGAGCTTGCGCACGATGTCGGCGAAACCGACGCCGTTCCACGTCGACTGCACGACGACGCCGACTCGGCTCGCGCGCGGCAGCGCGTCGATGTCGCCGGCGCTCGTGATGCACCACGCGCCCGGCACGTGCGAGAGCGTGCCCTTGACCTCCGGATGGGTGGGATCGCCGACGACGATGATCTTGTAGCCTTCGTCGCGGAGCTTCTCGGCCTGCACGTGGATCTTGGTGACCATCGGACAGGTCGCGTCGATCACGGTGAGACCCTTGGCCTGCGCCTTCTCGAACGTCTCGACCGGCAGCCCGTGGGCGCGCACGAACATCGTGCCGCTCTCGATCTCGTCGACCGAGACCGCGTTCTTGAGGCCCTGCGCTTCCAGCTGCGCGACCATCTGCGGATTGTGGACGACGTGCCCGAGAGTCGTCACGCTCGCGCCCGGGCGCGCGATCGCCGCTTCCGCCTTCTTGACCGTGATGGCCACGCCGAAACAGAAGCCCTGGGTTTTGGCTCGCTTGATGATCACCGGATGCTCCCCTCGAGCTGGCGGATCCGCTGCATGATCTCCGTTGCCTTCTTCTCCAGATCACCTTCATCCGACTTCCGGTTCCGCTCCACCGTGAACGGATCGCCGAAAACGACCGTCACCCGGGCGAACGGCCGGAGCTTCCGCGTCCCGACGATCGCGGCTGGGACGACCGGCACGCCCGAAGCCGCAGCGAGGAAGGCGGCGCCGGCCTTCTCCTCGTTGGTCCCGTTCACGTTGCGGCCCCCCTCCGGGAAGATCCCGACGCAGCGGCCCTCTTTGAGCATCCGCAGGCTCGCCCGCAGGGCGGCCGTCCCGCCGGCCTGGCGGTCGACCGGGAAGGCGTTGAGGTGCGGGAGGAGCTGCTTGAGAATCGGCATCGCGAAGAGCTCCTTCTTCGCCATGTACGAAATCGGTCGCGGCATCCCGATCCCGAGCAGCGGCGGATCCAGGTTCGAGATGTGGTTGGCAACCACGAGCAGGCCGCCGGTGCGCGGCACCTTCTCTGCGCCGATGACCCGGTACCGGAACGTCAGCCGCGCGACTGCCTGCACCGCCGCTCTGGCGATGCCGTAGACCGTCATGCCTATGCGGCGCCCATCGCAGCGAGCATGCGAGCAACGACGTCCTCCGGCTGGAGCTCGGTCGAATCGATGGTGATCGCGTCCTCGGCGGCGCGCAACGGCGAGACCGCCCGGGTCGAGTCTAGGCGATCGCGCTCGACGATCTGGGCCCGTACCTCGTCGAAGGGCACGTCGAGCCCGCGCTCGTGGAACTCCGCCTGGCGCCGCCGCGCCCGCTCGTCCACCGACGCCGTGAGGAAAAACTTGTGCCGCGCGTCAGGGAGCACGACCGTGCCGATGTCGCGCCCGGCCATCACGACGGGTCCCTCCGCGGCGATCGTGCGCTGACGATCGACGAGCTCGTGGCGGATTCCCGCGAGCGCGGCAACGGTCGAGACCGCCGCCGCGACGTCGGGATCGAAGAGCCGGTCCCCGGTCCCGCGCCCGTCGAGCAGCACGCGGTACCCGGACGTCGTCGAGGCATCCGGCACGATCGCGATCTTGTGGTGCGCAAGCATCGTGAGCAGCGCGGACTCGTTGTCGAGGTCCACGCCGTTGCGGAGCGCGAGATACGCCACCGCCCGGTACATCGCACCGGTGTCGAGGTAGAGGTGCCCGGTGCGCGCTGCCAGCGCTTGAGAAACAGTGGTTTTGCCGCTAGCTACGTTGCCGTCAATCGCGACGTGGTCGTTCGCCATGCCGGACGGTCACGTTCTCCACGATACGTTGCCATTCCGCGCGCCGCCGAAGCGACGTTGGTCGCAGGCCGCGCTATGCAGCTTTCTTCTTCGGAGGCCGGCCGCCGCGTTTGCCGTTCTCAGCCGACGACGATGCCTTCTTCTCGCTGGTCCGTGATCCGAGCAGTTGCGAAGCCGCGCTTCGCACCGCGTTCTCGCCCGCCGCAGCGATCATCAGCGTTTCAAGGCGAACGCCCATGTCTGCTGCCTCGAACCACAACGCGTTTCCTGGAGGCTCGATGTCGGGCCGACGCAGCGTCGCCGGGGCCACCTTCGCCAGTCCGGTTATGCGACCGCGGGGAATCGTGAATGATGCCCCGTTGTTGAGCTGGACGACAAACGCATCCTGCGCGCGCGAATACCGCGCTTCGACGATCGTCGTCAGCGACTTCGCAGCCGCTCGCGCGCGCTTCCCCGCCCTCGCGGATCTCCGCATCGGTCGTTACGATTCGATGGTCCTTGCTCACTTGTCGCGCGCCGAAACTCGACGGGCCCAGCACGCGGTGCCGTCTGGGCGCACGTCGCCTTCGCGAGCGAAGCGGAAGTCGACACGCGGTGGCGGCGGCGAAGCGCGCGTTCCGCGGCTGGTCGCAAACGCCGCGGCTGGAAGCGCTCGATCTTCGGCGACCACGCGATCCACGGCCCCGAAGGGGTGCGCTTCTACACGCACATCAAGACGACCACCGAACGTTGGCCCAAGGGCGCCGCAACCGGCTCGCAGTTCACGATGCCCGTCATGCGGTAGCGGTAGTGCCAGGCACCTGGCACGCCGGTGCGCGAAGATCGGAGCGTGGCGAAGCCCAAGTCGGTCTATTTCTGTACCGCGTGCGGGTTTGAATCGGCGCGTTGGATCGGGCGCTGCCCGTCGTGCGAGGCGTGGAACACCTTCGAGGACGCGCCGGTCGTACGCCCGGTGAAGGCGGCGGCGGCGCGCGCCGCCGCCACGCCCTTGCGCGTCGCGGGCCCGGTGCCGCTCTCCCAGATCGACGATTCGCGCATCGCGCGGCGGCGCACCGGGATGGCCGAGTTCGACGCGCTGCTGGGCGGCGGGATCGTGCCCGGCAGCCTCGTGCTCCTCGGCGGCCCGCCCGGCGCCGGAAAGTCCACCCTGCTGCTGCAGCTGGCGACGACGCTCGCTCGCGACGGCGCGCGTTCGGTGTACGTCTGCGGCGAAGAGTCGGCGGCGCAGACGAAGCTGCGCGCGCAGCGGGTCGGCGCGGTCGACTCGCTGCTGGTCTTTGCGGAGACCAACTTGCGCGCGGTGCTCGACGCGCTCGAGCGCGACGTCCCCGAAATCATGGTCATCGACTCGATCCAGACGATGTGGCTGCCCGACGTCGACTCGTTCGCCGGCAGCGTCTCCCAGATCCGCGACTGCACGCAGGTCCTCATGGAGTTCGCGAAGCGAACCGGCTGCGCGACCTTCGTCGTCGGCCACGTCACGAAGGACGGAGCGATCGCCGGCCCGCGTCTGCTCGAACACCTCGTCGACACCGTGCTGTACTTCGAGGGCGATCAGTCCGGCGAGTACCGCATCGTGCGCGCGTACAAGAACCGCTTCGGCGGGATCGACGAGATCTGCGTCTTCGCGATGGACGATCGCGGCCTGCACGAGATCGCCGATCCCTCGGCGCTCTTCCTCGAAGGCCGGGGCGCGCGGCCGAGCGGATCGTGCGTCGTCCCGACGCTCGTCGGCCAGCGTCCGGTGCTGGTCGAGATCCAAGCGCTGGTCGGCGAGGCCGCGTACGGCACGGCTCGCCGCCTTGCCGCGAACGTCGATGCGGCGCGGCTCGCGATGATCATCGCGATCCTCGAACGCCGCGCCGGCCTGCTGCTCGCCGGTCACGATGTCTACTGTTCCGTCGCCGGCGGTTTACGCGTCTCCGAAACGGGCGCGGATCTCGGCATCGCGCTGGCGATCGCATCGGCGTTTCGCGACGTTCCGCTCGCCGCCGGGACCGTCGCCTTCGGCGAACTGGGACTTTCGGGCGAAGTGCGCAGCGTCTCGCAGCCGGCACGCCGCGCGGCCGAAGCGACGAAGCTCGGCTTCACGCGGCTGCTCGCACCAGAGAGCGCACGCGACATCGCCGCAGCGATCCGTTTAGCATTTGATTGACGCGTCGACGGCGAGGGCCGGCCGACACGCGATCCGAAGGCGAGGCGCGATGGTCGAACTGATACCACGCGACGTGTTGTTCGGGAACCCGGAGAAGACGGCGCCCGCACTCTCGCCCGACGGGAGCCGCATCGCATACTTGGCACCGCACGACGGCGTCCTCGCGGTGTGGGTTCGGACGATCGGTGCCGACGACGACCGGGTGGTCGCGTGCGACCCCACCCGGCCGATCCGCAATGCCTTCTGGTCGCCGGACGGTGCCCGCGTGCTCTTCCTGCAGGATGCAGGCGGCAATGAAGACTTCCATCTCTTTGCTGCCGACCCGAGCGGGGATTCCGACGCGATCGACCTGACGCCGTATCCGGGAACGCGGGTCGAGGTCCAGTCGCTCGACTTCACGCGGCCCGACACGATGCTGGTCGCGATGAACCGCCGCGATCGGCAGCTGTTCGACATCTACCGGCTCGACCCGACGAGCGGCAAGGCAACCCTCGATACCCAGAATCCCGGGACGATCGCCTCCTTCGCCGATGACACCGAGATGCGGATCCGCGCGGGCGTCATCCAGCACGACGACGCATCGACCGAGATCGTCGTGCGCGACGGCGTCGATGTGCCCTGGCGAACGCTGGCGCGCTTCGAACCCGACGATGGGACCCCGCTGCTGGCGGGATTCACGACCGACGGCAACGGCCTGTTGACCGTTACGAGCATCGGTGCCAACGCGGCCCGCCTGGTGCGGTACGACGTCGCGGACGGCACGCTGCGCGAACTCGCCGGCGATCCGCAGTACGACATCAGCGACGTGCGCTTTTCGCCGAAGACGAAGACGCCGATCGCCGCCTCCGTGGTGCGCGATCGCACCGAATGGATCGTGCTCGATCCGGCGTACGCCGACGATTTCCGCGCCATCGAAGAACACATCCCGGGCGACGTCGGGATCGATTCGATCGACCGCGACGACCGCACCTGGCTCGTCTCGTCCTTGATCGACACCGGCTCGCCGTCGTATTGGACGTACGACCGTTCGACCAAACGTGCGACGAAGATGTTCGCGACCCGGCCGGCGCTCGACGCGTACACGCTCGCGCCGATGACGCCGGTGACCTACGCGGCGCGCGACGGCTTGACGATCCACGGGTACCTCACCACGCCGGCCGGCGTTCCGGCGAAGCGCCTGCCGGCGATCATCCTCGTGCACGGCGGGCCGTGGGCGCGCGACACCTGGGGTTACAACGGCTCCGTGCAGTGGCTCGCGAACCGCGGCTACGCCGTCCTTCAGCCCAACTTTCGCGGTTCGACCGGCTACGGGAAAGCGTTCATCAACGCCGGCGACCGCGAATGGGCGGGCACGATGCGCACCGACCTCCTCGACGCGAAGGCCTGGCTCGTGCAGCACGGGATCGCCGATCCGCTGCGGGTCGGCATCATGGGGGGATCGTACGGCGGTTACGCGACGCTGACCGCGCTCGCGTTCGAACCGCTGGCCTTCGCGTGCGGCGTCGACATCGTCGGACCGTCGAACCTCAACACGCTGCTCTCGTCCATTCCGGCCTATTGGGAGACGATGCGGGCGACGTTCACCCGGCGGATGGGCGATACGGAAGCCGTTCTTGCCGAAGCGTCACCCCTGCACCGCGCGAACGACATTCGCGCGCCGCTGCTGATCGGTCAAGGTGCGAACGATCCGCGCGTCAAGATCGCCGAGTCCGATCAGATCGTCCAGGCGATGCGCGATCGCAAGCTCGAGGTGACCTACGTCGTCTTCGAAGACGAAGGTCACGGCTTCGCGCGCCCCGAGAACGCGAAGCGCTTCAATGCCGCAGTCGAGCGCTTCTTAGCCCACAACCTCGGCGGGCGTGCCGAACCTGCCCGGCCCGACGACTCGATCGAGGCGTTTCTGCGCTAGCTATGTGCTGCGCGGCACTACGTCGTACTAGACCGCATGCTCCGTTCTTTCGTCCTCGCGTGCGTGCTTGCACTGCTGGGTTCCGCGGTCCCGCCGCTCGCCGCCGCCGCCCAGCCCGGACCGGCCGCCGCGCAGGAGCGCACGCTGGCGAACGGGCTGCGCATCGTCGTCATCGAGGACCACGCCGCGCCGGTCGCCCAGGTGCACATCTGGTACCGCTTCGGCGCGCTCGACGAGACGCCGGGGAAAACGGGGCTCGCGCACGCGCTCGAACACATGATGTTCCGCGGTACGGGCGACATCTCGAGCGCCGGCATCGACGACATGACGGCTCGGCTCGGCGCGGAGGTGAACGCCGAGACCGAGAACGAGATGACCCACTTCTACTTCGTCGTGCCGGCCGATCGCGTCGAAACGATCGTCCACTTCGAGGCGGACCGCATGCGCGGGCTCAAGCTCGATCCGGCCGACTGGAATCTCGAACGCGGCGCCGTGCTCGAAGAATACGCCGAGAAGCACAGCGATCCGGTGTCGTCCTTCATCTTCGACGTGAACCAGCGCGTGTTTCCGGCTTCGCGGCTGGGCGGGACGTCGCTCGGCGAGAAGGCAGACATCGAACACGCGACCGTCGCGGACTTGCGCCGCTACTACGATGCCTGGTACCGGCCGAACAACGCGACGCTGGTCGTCTCGGGTGACGTGCACGCGGCGGACGTGTTCGATCAAGCGCAGCGCTGGTTCGGCCCGCTCGCCAAGACGCCGCTTCCCGCGCGCCGGCACTACGCGCTTGCCCCCGCGTCAGGCGTTCACTGGACGAAGACATCGGACTATCCCTATACGATGGTCGACGAAGCCTACGCCGCACCCGGCAACGCCAAACCCTTCGAGCACGACCAGGTCCGCAACGACGTCGCGCTCGGCGCGATCTTCAACGAGCGCGGTCCGTTCCGCCACGCGCTGGTCGACAGCGGGCTCGCGCTCGCGTACGAACCGATGCCGATGGAGGACCGCCGGGCCTCCGTCATCCACGTGCTGCTGATCGTCGCGCCGGGGCACACCGCCGCCGAAGTCCGCGCGGCATACGAAAAAACGATGGCCCACGTGCTCGCGGCCGGACTCGATCCGGAACTCTTCTCTGCCTCGAAGCGCTCGCAGCTCGCTTCGATGACGTACGCTCGCGATTCGATCGTCGGCATCGGCACGGCGATCGGCGCGAACATGGTCTTCCCCGGCGACACGCCGCCGACGCAATTCTACGCCCTCTACAACTCGATCACGCGCGACGAGTCGACCGCGGTCGCCCGCAAGGTGTATGCGAAGCCGAGCGTCGTCGCCGTCCTGGAACCGACCGCGTTCGATCCCGCGAAGGCGAAAGCGCCGGCCGGTGTGACCTCGTCGGTGACCGACGACTTCGGCGCGCGCGTTCCGAACGGCCCGCTGCAGCAGCCGGAATGGATGCGCGCCGCGCTCGCCAAGCCGCTCGCGCTGCGCAGCGCGGTCGACCCGGTGCTCACCACGCTGCCCAACGGAATGCGGCTGCTCGTGCAGCGGGTCGCGTCGAACCCGACCGTCTTCATCGACGGCGTCGTACGCACGTCCCCCGCGTTCGATCCGGTCGGCAAGGAAGGAGTGGGAGAGCTCACCTCATCGCTGATGCAGTGGGGCAGCGCCAAGTACAGCTACGACGCGCAGCGCAAAGTCGCCGACGACCGCGCGGCGGACCTGCAGTTCGGTCTGGCATTTTCCGCGCACGGTCGGTCCGGCGACTTCGGAGCGCTGCTCGACGTGCTCGCCGACGACGTGCGCCACCCGCTTCTGCCCGCCGACAAGTTGGCGCAGATCCGCTCGCAACTCAGCGCGTACGCGGGCAAGCAGGCACTGCAAGCCGGCTTCCACGCGCAGCGGATCTTCGACGCTGCACTCTATCCCGCCGGCGATCCGGTGCTGCGCGTGCCGAGCGCCGCGTCGTTCGACCGGCTGACCCTCGAGGACGTAGCGGCGTATCGCGCGCAATACGTGCGGCCGGATCTCGTGACGCTCGTCGTCGTCGGCGACGTCGATCCGGCCGACGTGGCGCGCCAGGTCAGTGCGCGGTTCGGCGATTGGAGCGCGGCCGGGCCGACCCCCGACCCGCACCTGCCGCCGATCCCGCTGCCCCAGCCGCGCACGGCGCTGGTCGAAACGGCGACTCAGGAGATCAGCGTCGAGCTCGGCGCGCCCGCGGCGGCGCGGACCGCGCCGGACTACGACGCGCTCGCGCTGGCGAACGCGATCTACGGAGGCGGCTCGCTCGATACGCGGCTGTTCCGCGAGGTGCGCGAGAAGCGCGGTCTCGTCTACACGGCGGCGAGTTCGCTGAACGCCGACCGCGATCGCGGCACGTTCACCGTCTCGTTCAGCGCGGTCCCGGCGAAGATCGACGCCGCCGAGGCCCTCGTGCGCGCCGAACTCAAGCGGATGCAGGACGAGGACGTGAGCCCCGGAGAGTTGGCGCGCGCGAAGACGCGTGTGGTGGCGACGCAACTCAACGCCGAACAGGCGACGTCCGCGATCGCGGCCGACCTCTTGCGCATCTCGCTCGACGATCTCTCGCCGTCGTACTATTCGACCCTCGCGCAACGCTATGACGGCCTGACCGCGGCAGACGTCCGCCGCGCGGCGCAGACCTATTTCCATCCCGACAACCTGGTCGGAGTCCGCATCGGTCCGCGCATCTAGCAGGCTGTGACGCCCGCGTTCGAGTTCGAGATCGTACCGAACCTCAGCGAGGGGCGCGATCTCGAGGTGATCGCCGCCTGCGTCGCGGCGATGGAGGCGGAGGGCGCGCGGGTCGTGCACCAGACCAGCGACCCGCTGCACAACCGCAGCGTGATCACCGCCGTCGGGCGCGCCTCGCAGGTCGTCGCGGCGGCGGTCGCGTTGGCTCGCGTCGCGCGCGATCGGATCGACGTACGCGAACATCGCGGCGCGCACCCGCGGATCGGCGCGCTCGACGTACTGCCGTTCGTTCCGCTCGGCGAGGCGCGGCTCGACGATGCGGTGACCCTGGCGCACCGGGCGGCGGCGCGGATCTGGCGCGAAGTCGGCGTACCGGCATATCTGTACGGGGCGGCTGCGTCCGCGCCGCAACGCGAACACCTCGCCGAAATCCGGCGGGGCGAGTTCGAGGGCCTCAGGGCACGGCTGCTCGGCGACGAGGGGTGGCAGTTCGACTACGGCGACGCCGCTCATCCGTCGGCTGGGGCGATCGCCGTCGGTGCGCGGCCGTTCCTCATCGCGTTCAACGTCGAACTGGCGAGCGGAGACCTTGCGCTCGCCCGGCGCATCGCCCGCACGCTGCGCGGCTCCAGCGGCGGCTTGCGGACGCTCAAATGCCTTGGACTGCGGCTCGGCGCCGACCGGGTTCAGGTATCGTGCAACGTGACCGACGTCGACGCGGTCCCGCTCTATCGCGTGACCGAACTGGTCCGGCGTGCCGCCGCGCGGGCGGGCGTCTCGATCGCCCGCAGCGAGCTGATCGGCCTCGCGCCGTATCGAGCGATCGAGCGCGTCGCCCACGCCTACGCCGCGGCGGAGAATCGCGCCGCTCCTCAGTAGTCACCGCGGATGATCCTTCGCCGCATCGCCGCCGCCGTCGCGGCCGCGATCTTGGCGTGCGCTTCCGCGACCCCCGGTCGCGCCGCGACGCTCACCCCGAACGTTTCGGCCCACGTCGAGACATTGCCGAACGGCCTGCGGGTCGTCGTCGTCGAGGATCACGCCGCGCCGGTGGCCGTCGTCAACGTGTGGTACCGGTTCGGTGCGGCGTACGAGACGCCGGGCAAAACGGGGTTGGCGCACGCCCTCGAACACATGATGTTTCGCGGCACGCACGATCTGTCGTCGTCGGGGCTCGACGACTGGGGAGCGCGGCTGAGCGCGACGGTCAACGCGCAGACGACGAGCGAGTTCACCCGGTTCGATCTCACCCTGCCGGCCGATCGCGTCGACGCTGCGCTGCACCTCGAATCCGACCGGATGCACGACCTCAAGCTCGATCCGGCAGATTGGGACAAAGAGCGCGGCGCGGTGCTGCAAGAGTGGGCGCAAGATTACAGCAATCCCCTCTTCACGCTCGGCACCGGGCTGCAGGAAAAACTCTATCCCAACTCACCGCTCGGCAAGAGTACGCTCGGCGTACGCGCCGACATCGAGCAGGCGACCGTTGCCGACCTGCGCGCTTACTACGAAATGTGGTACGTGCCCAACAACGCGACGGTCGTCGTGACCGGCGACGTCGATCCGCAGGCGGTCTTGGCGTCGGCACGCCGCTGGTTCGGTCCGCTGGCGCCGCGCCCGTTACCCGCGGTCACCCTCCAGCGGCCGAAGGCCGCGAGCGGGATCGTCACCCGCTTCAGAGGCGACTATCCGTTCACCGTCGTCGATCTGGCCTATGCGGCACCGCCCGTCAGCGGCGCGACGGAAGCCGAGAGCCTGCGCGCGCTGATCGCGCTGATCGCAATGCAGAATCCGCGCGGCCCGTTTCGGCGCGAACTCGTCGACAGCGGCCTGACGCTGACCTTCGGGATGCAGCCCGCGCTCGAGCGCGACGTCGCGACCTTCCACGCGTTTCTCATCGTCGCGCCGGGACATAGCGCCGAAGCGGCGGCGAAGGCCTTCCGCGCAACCGTCGCCGCGACGCTGGCGCGAGGCATCGACCCGGACTACGTCGCCGCCGCGAAGCGCAGCGCGCTCACCGGCCTCGTGTACGCAGGCGACTCGATCTCCGGACTCGCCGCCATCTACGGTGGCGCGTACGCGTTTCCCGGCGACCGCGATCCGAGCACCTTCGCCGCCGACATCGACGCGGTGACGACGAACCAGGTGAACGCGGTCGCGCGCCGCGTGTTTGCCGCGCCGAACGCCGACGCGATCCTCGAACCGACGACGACCGATCCGAACCGGGCCAAGCCGCTCGCCGATCTCGGCAATACCGTGAGCGATGCGTTCGGCGGCCGCGCCCCCGACGGCCCGCTCGTGCAGCCGCAGTGGATGCGCGACGACCTCGCCCGGCCGCTGGCGCTACGCAGCCGCGTGGCGCCGATCGAGACGACGCTGCCGAACGGCCTGCACCTGCTCGTGCAGCGGGTCGCCGACAACCCGACCGTCTTCATCGCCGGGTCGATGCGGCGCTCCGCGACGTTCGAGCCGGCCGGCAAAGAGGGCGTGGCGGCGATCGCCTCGACGCTGATGGCGTACGGCAGCGCGCGGTACGACTACACCGCGCAGCATCGGCTCGCCGACGATTCCGGCGCGCAGCTGCGCTTCGGCTCCAACTTCGGCGGGCACGGTTTGGCGCGCGACTTTCCGGCCCTCCTCGAGGCGCTCGCCGACGACGTGCGCCGTCCGCAGCTGCCGCGCGACCGTTTCACGCTGATCCGCGAGTCGAGTCTGAACGCGATCGGCCGCCGTACGATCGATTCGGCGTACCGCGCGCAGCGCGCGTTTGCCGAAGCGCTCTATCCGGCCGACGACCCGGCGCTGCGCGAATCGACGCCGCGCTCGCTCGGCTCCATCACGATCGAGGACGTGCGCTCGTTCGCGGCGCGCTACGACCGTCCCGATCTGACCACGCTGGTGGTCGTCGGCGACATCGATCCCGAGGCGGTTCGCGCGAGCGTCGTGCGCGCCTTCGGCGACTGGCGCGCCGCCGGCCCGCGACCCGATGCGCACCTCGCACCGATCCCGCTCCCGGCGGCGGTCCGCAAGCTGGTCGAAACCGCGAGCCAGGACGTCACCGTGCAGCTCGGTCAGCCCGCGCCAGCCGACGGCGCCGCCGACGCCGACGCCTTCTTGATCGCCGATGCCTTGCTCGACGATCAATCGTTCGCGAGCCGGCTGTTTCTTGAAGCGCGCGAGAAGCGCGGCTTGGTGTACAGCATCGGGACGACGTATTCGTCGAGCGCCGATCGCGGCACGTGGACGGCGACGTTTCGCGCGGTCCCCGCCAAGGTCGACGCGGCAGCGGCGGTCGTCCGCGACCAGCTCCGGCGCTTGCAGAACGAACCGGTCCCGCTCGAGGAACTGCGCCGCTGCGAGACGCGCCAGGCGGCACGTACGATCCTCCAAGAGCAAGCCACCGCGACGATCGCGAGCGATCTGATGACGATCGGAACGCAAGCGTACGCGGCGAATTACTACGCGACGCTCGCCGAGCGGTTCGCGCGCGTCTCGCCGGCGGACGTTCAGCGCGCGGCGCGCACGTACTTCCATCCCGAGCGTCTCGTCGAAGTGCGGACGGGGCCGAAGGCCTCATAACCACAACACCGTCGCGCGCGGGACCCGGAACGGGGCGGAACGAATCCAATCGCGTGGACGAGTTGCAGCGCATCCTCGACGAGGATGCCGAACGGACGGCCCGGCGCGTGCTGCGCCGCCATAAGTTCGGACGGCTGAGCGACCGGCGGATCATCACCCTGCTCCGTCCGCACGCGGACGCATCAGGTTTGTCCGACGTGCGCGACCGGCAGCTGTTGGATTTGTGGTTCGTGGCGTTCGCGCGCCACGTCGAGCGTTTGCGCGGACCGAGCACCTCGAGCTGACGCCGGGCGAGACGCTTTTGAGACGCCGCCTCCTTAGGCTGGGCGGAGCGGGACTTGGAGCCCGCTCACCCACGCCCCAGGAGGCGCGCCATGGCCACTACATCCGCCAAGACAACCATCCGCAAGTATGTCGACTGCCGCGAATTTCCGAGCGAGAACAACTGCTCGCTGAAGATCTCCGGGACCCAAGAGGAAGTGCTGACCGCGGCCGTCCAGCACGCCGTCGCCAGCCACGGCCACAAGGACGAGGCGGAACTGCGCGAGTTGCTCCGCTCCGCGCTGCGGGACGAACGCTGATGTCCGCCACCGCTTCGGTACCAGCCCGCATCGACGAGGCGAAAGCGAACGCGTTCCTCGGCAAGATGCTCGGCGACGTCGGCGCGACCCTCAGCGGCGCGCTCGTGATCATCGGCGATCGGCTCGGACTGTACCGCGCGCTCGCGCAGCACGGCCCGATGACCTCGGAGACGCTCGCCCAGAAGACCGGCACGCACGAACGCTACGTTCGCGAATGGCTGGCGAATCAGGCAGCCAGCGGATACCTCGAGTACGATCGGCAAACGAAACACTTCACGCTGCCGCCCGAACACCAGGCCGAGCTCGCCGACGAGTCGAGCCCGGTGCTGCTGTGCGGTCTCTACCAGATCGCCCAAACGATGTTCGTCGACGAACCGCACATCACCGAAGCGTTCCGCTCCGGCGGCGGCTTCGGCTGGCACGAGCACGACGAGCGGCTCTTCGGCGCGACGGAACGCTTCTTCCGGCCGGGCTACAACGCGCATCTGGTGGCGCAGTGGATCCCGGCGCTCGACGGTGTCGAAGCGAAACTGCGCGCGGGCGCGCAGGTCGCAGACGTCGGCTGCGGCCTCGGCACGTCGACCATCGTCATGGCGCGCGCGTATCCGAAATCGACGTTCGTCGGCTACGACTACCACGACGGCTCGATCGCCGCGGCGCGCGAAGCCGCCGCGAAGGCCGGCGTCGCCGACCGGGTCCGCTTCGAGGTCGCCTCGGCACAGACGTTCCCCGGTTCCGGCTACGACTTCATCGCCTGCTTCGATTGCATCCACGACATGGGCGACCCGGCCGGCGCGGCCGCGCACATTCGCGCCGCGCTCAAGCCGGACGGGACGTTCATGATGGTCGAACCGTTCGCCAACGACGATCTCGGCGACAACCTCAATCCGGTCGGCCGGGTGTACTACGCGGCGTCGACGATCTTGTGCACGCCGTCGTCGCTCTCGCAGGACGTCGGGTTGGGCTTGGGCGCGCAAGCGGGCGAAGCGCGGATGCGCGAGATCTTCACCGGCGCCGGCTTCGCGCAGTTCCGGCGCGCGACCGAGACGCCGTTCAACCTGATCTTCGAGGCGCGTCCCTAGCGGACCAGCGCCGCATCGGCGACGGCGCGGTTGAACGGAAGCGCCAGATACGCAGCGCGCGTCGCCGCATCATCGATCGCAGCGGCGCGCGTGCGCATGACTGACGCGGCTTGGCGGATGAGCCGCCCGGCCGCGTCGATCCGGCCCGCCGCGCGCTCGACCTGGGCCGCGGTCCACAGCCATTCCGTCGGCTGCGGCGGCAATTTCGGATTCTCGTCGTAGAGGGCGAGCAGTTCGCTCACGGCGGTCTCCGCCGCGCCGACGTCGGCGCTGCGCAGATACGCCAGAGCGAGCGCGCACAGGTTGTCGCCCAGTCGCGGCGTGCTGCCGGCCGGACGCCGTAATTCGACGCCGCGCCGCAGGTTCGCGACCGCGTCGGCGAGCGCGCCGAGTTCGCACTGCGCGAACCCGAGTGTTCCGAGCGCTGCCGACTCGAGCGGCTGCGAGCGGATCTCACGCGCGATGGCGAGCGCGGTCTGGGCGGCGGCGCACGCCGCTGCGAACTCGCCGCGCAGGCGCAGGCAGTAGCTCGTATCGATCCGTTCGACGCAGGCGACCCAGCGGAACCCGATCTCGGCGGCGATCTCGCGTGCCCGCGCGTAGAACTCGATCGCGCGATCCAACAGGCCGAGCTCCGTGTGGAACAAGCCGAGGTCGACGGAGATGCTCGCGACCCCGACGCGATGATCGATCCGCTCGTAGATCTCGAGCGCGCGGCGGTACGCCGACTCCGCTTCGGCGACGGCGAACGTCGTGACGTGCCCGTTGGCGATCGTATGCAGCGCCAGCGCTTCGCCCTCGCGGTCGCCGATCGCGCAGCTGAGGTCGTGCGCTTCGACGGCGAACGCCGACATCGCGGCGTAGTCCTGCTGCGTCAACGCGGCGCGCGCGAACGCCATGAGCGTGCGGACCCAAGCGCTTTGGTTCCCCTCGAGCTGCACCGCCGCGCGCAGATCGGCCAATGCCGCCCGCGCTTCCGGGAGCCGGCCTTCGTAGATGAACGTGTCGGCGAGTGCCAATCGCGCCTTGAAGTGCGTGCCGCGATCGCCGGACCCGCCTGCGAGGGCGATCAATCGTGCGAACGCGCTGCGCGATCCCTCGAACTCGTTGACGGTTCGCAGATACCGCGCTTCCGCTTCGAGCGCGCGCGCTTGCCAGCGCGGATCGCCCGACCGGCGAACGCGCCGCTGCAGCAGCCGCAGCAGCACGCGCTCGCGGCGCACGTCGCTGATCACGTTGGTGAGCTCCAGCCGCCGCTCGAGCACCGCGCAGATCGCGTCGTCGTCGCCCAACGTCCGAGCGAGCCCGGCCAGGTGCTCGAGGGCGCGCGCCTGGAGGTCGCGATCGCCCCGGGCGGAGGCGATACTCTCGCGCAGCAGCAGCGCCTCGAAGCGGAGCCGCGATTCCTGCGCGAGCTCGAGCGCGCGCGTGAGGTGGGCCGCCGCCTCGTCGTGGGCGTGCACCGCATCGGCCCGGCGCGCTGCTGCGAGGTACTCTTGCGCCGCGAGTTCCGGCTCACCGCCGCGATCCCAGTGCAGCGCGATCTCGGCCGCGACGTCGTCGCGCGCCTCTCGATACAGCTCCGTCATCACGTGTGCGACGCGGCGATGCCGGCGCACGCGCGCCGCGTCCGGAATCGCGTCGTACACGACGGCGGCGATCAAGTGGTGCGTGAAGGCAAAGTCGAAGCCCGCCCGCGTCCCCGCTTCGCCGACCAATCGCCGATCGACGAGTTCGCCCAGCGCGTCGAGCACGGTCGCTTCCGTCCACCCGGTCACTTCGCGCAGCAGCTCGGCGTCGAATGCGCGCCCGACGACCGCCGCCACTTCGGCGAGCGAACGCGAACGATCGTTCAGCCGGGCCAGGCGCGAAGCGAGCGCGCCGCGCACCGCCGGCGGCACCGCTTCCTCGGGGGTCGCCTCGAACGTCCAGCGCCGGTCGACGATCCGCAACGCCCCGGACTCGCTCAGATCGCGCAGCATCTCGCCGAGCACGAACGGGTTCCCTTCGCTGCGCTCGTGCAAAACGCCCGCGAGGGCCGCCGCATCGTCCGAGTCGGCCAGCGCGCGCACCAGCTCCTCGACCGCTTCGCCGGGCAGCCGCGCGAGCGCGACGTGAACGGCAGCGCCGCCTCGTTCGAGCCGGCGCCGCACGCCACGCAGCCCGTGGGTCAAGCCGAGCTCGTCCTCGCGGTACGTCGCGACGATCAGGACCCGCGCGGCACGCACGCGGCACGCGAGGTGCTCGAGCAGCGCGAACGTCGCGGCGCCGGCCCAGTGCAGATCTTCGAGCACGAGCACGATCGGACGGCGGACCGCCAGCGCCTCCCAGAAGTTGACGTACGACTCGAAGAGCCGCAGCCGTTCGCGTGCCGAATCGACGGCGGGCAGCGCCGGCAAGTCGGCGACATGGTCGGCCATCGAGTGGCTCAGCGAAGCCAGCGCGCTCAACCAGACCGGGTCGACGCGCACCGTCGACGCGAGTGGTGCGGCGGCGCGCACCAAGGCCGCGTGCGGCTGGTACGGCACCGCCTCCGGAAAACTCGCCGCGGCGCCGTAGACGAGCGCGCCCGCCGCTTCGCAGACGGAGGTCAACTCGCGCACGAGCCGCGACTTCCCGACGCCCGCTTCGCCGCCGAGCAACACCAGAGAGCCGGTTCCGGTCGCCGCCGACTCCCAGTGCCGGCGCAGCGCGCCGAGTTCTCGCGCCCGGCCGCAGAACGGCAGGAGCTGCGGCGCTGCATCGGAGTCCGGCCGCGCTGCGTCCGGCGCGGCTTCGCGCGAACCGTCGTCGCGCAGGATCGCCGTATACACCGCTACGGTTTCTGCCATCGGTTCGGCACCGAGCTCGTCGCGCAGCGTCTGCGCGAATCGCTCGTATTCGGCGATGGCGCCCGCGCGGTCGCCGAGGTCGTAGCGGCTGAGCACGAGCGCGCGCAGCGTGTCTTCACGCCATGGATCGTCCGCGAGCAGCCGCTGCGCCGCCGCGACCGCCGGCGCGAACTCGCGTGCGCCGCGCAGCGCCGCGACGTGCGCGGCGAGCGTCTCGCGGTAACGCGCTTCCCAGCGCCGCCGTTCCGGCTCGATCCACTCCTCCTCGATGCCGGCGAGCAGCTCCCCCGCATAGAGCGCGATCGCGTCGCGCCGCCGGTGCGGCAGCCGCGCCAGCGCGTCGAATTCCTCGACGTCGAGCCACACGGCGCTGCGCGGGTTCCACTGCAGCGTTCCGCCTGAAGCGAGCAGCCACGGCCGGCCTTCAGCGGCTTGCGGCAGCAGATGCTGCAGGTAGCTCAGGTGGCGGCGCAGGTTCGCGCGGGCTTCTTCTTCGGGCTCGTCCGGCCACATCGCGTTCGCAATTGCCGGGCGCGGCAGCGCGGCCTCGCGGTGCAGCAGCAGATAGGCGAGCAAGGGGACGACTTTCGGTCGGCCGCCGACGGAGAACGCGATCTCGTCGAGCAATAACCGCGGCCGCCCGAACAGGTGGACCCGCAGCATGGCTACATGTTCGCGATGCGGTGCAACCCTTCTTCCACTTGGTCGATCGGGGCGACCCAGCTCAGCCGCAGCCAGCCTTCGAGCGAGTCGCCGAAGATGCGGCCGGGGATCGCGACGACGCCGCGGCGTTCGACGAGGTCCAGCGCCGCGGCCAGCGAGTCGTGACCGTTCGGCAGCTTCACGCAGGCGTAGAACGCTCCGTCGATCGGGACGTAGCGCAGCCCGCTCGCATCGAGCGCGGCCGTCACCCGTGCATGCTGCGCCCGGTACCACGCCGACTGCTCGGCGAGCGCGCCCGGTTCGCCGAAGATCTCGTACGCGACCCGCTGGCCGAACGCGCTGGCGGTCGACGTGACGTAGCTGTGGGTCTTGTTCATCGCGTCGATCGCGTCGTCCGGCGCGATGATCCAGCCGATGCGCATCCCGGTCAGCGCGTTCGATTTCGAGAGCGAGTTCACGGCGATCGTGAACGGGTAGTGGCGGGCGAGGTTGCCGGGGTCGTCGACGTACGTCAGCTCGCGGTAGATCTCGTCCTGCAGCACCCACACCGGCGGTCCGCCGCGCGCGAGCAACCCTTCGGCGAGGCGGCGCGCGTCGGCGTCGCGCAGCACGCGGCCGGTCGGATTCGCCGGTGACGCGATCACGATCATCCGCGTCGCGCGGTCGACGGCGTCGAGGATCAGCTCGACGTCGTAGCGATACGCGTCGTCTTCGCGCAGGTGCACGTGGCGATACGGGATCCCCTCGAGCTGCGCCATCTTCGCGTACGCCGGAAAGGCCGGGTCGACGATCAAGAGCTCGTCGCCGGCCGGGTCGAGCATCGTCTTGATCGCGACGTACACCGCTTCTTGCGAACCGGTCGTCACGACCACGTTGCGCGCGGCGCTCATGCCGGGGTAGGCATAGTGCGCGGCGACCCGTTCGCGTAAACGAACGTCGCCGGCGTTCACCGTGTACTTCACGCCGAACTCCGCCGCCCAGCGCGCCGCCGCCTCGATGAACCGCTGCTGCGGCAGCAGCGTCGGTTCGCCCAAACCCAAATCGATCGAGTCCGCCTTCTTCTTCGCCGCGATGGCGCGAATCAGCGACGGCTCGATCGCCGTAACTCGTGGATTCACGCTAGACTGCGACCTCGAAGTCGCGCAATGCGGCGGTGAGCGAGGTTTTCGTGTCGGTCGAGGCGGTGCGTTCGCCGATGATGAGCGCGCAGGGCGTCCCGAACTCGCCGGCCGGGAAACGCTTGGGGAGGGTGCCGGGGATCACGACGGCGCGCGCGGGGATCGCTCCTTTCGTCGTGACGGGCTCGCTGCCGCGGACGTCGACGATCGGCGTCGACGCAGTCAGCACGACGCCGGCGCCGAGTACGGCTTCCGTGCCGACGCGCACGCCCTCGACCACGATGCAGCGCGAACCGACGAACGCGCCGTCTTCCACGATAACCGGCATCGCTTGGGCCGGCTCGAGCACGCCGCCGATCCCGACGCCGCCGCTGAGGTGCACGTTCTTGCCGATCTGCGCGCACGAGCCGACGGTCGCCCACGTATCGACCATCGTTCCGTCGTCGACGTACGCGCCGATGTTGACGAAACCGGGCATCAAGATCGCCCCGCGCCCCAGATACGAGCCGTAGCGTGCGATCCCGCCTGGGACGCAGCGCGCGCCGAGCTGCTTCCAATTTCTCTTGGTCGGGAGCTTGTCATAATAAGAAGGGAGCGCGGCGCGGCCGGCGCGCGCGTCCTTGAAGACGATCGGCCGGGCCATCAGCTCGTGGATCGAGACGATGTCGTAGCGCGCGAACGACAAGAGGATCGCTCGCTTGATCCAGGCGTGGACGACCCACTCCCCCTCGCGCGGCTCGCACACGCGCAAGATCCCGTTGTCGAGCCCATCGAGCACCTCGTCGACGACCCGCCCCGCCTTCTTCTTAACCGCCTCCGGCTCGGCCGCCAACCGATCCTCGAGCTCGACAACCCGCCGCTCCAACGCTTCATTCATTGCGAGGCGCTTCGGTTTAAAGGCGCTCCGCCCTAGGCTGCGCGCCCCCCGCGCCAAGCGCGGGCCCCCGGGTCCGACCTCGCCGCCACACCGTGCACGGGCGCGATCGTACTGCGCTCGGTCCAGGGCCAGGTGTGTTTTACCTTTCGCCGCTTTCGTGGGTTGTGGAGTGTTTGGAGGGGGCGGGGACGATGGGCGGGTAACGCGCTCACCCCGGGTTTCGAGGAGACGACGTGAACACCGCAACGGACGAACTTCGCATCAACGCAATCCGTTTTCTCGCCGTCGACGCGGTGCAGCAAGCGAATTCCGGGCATCCGGGATTGCCGCTCGGCGCGGCGGCCGCCGCGTACACGCTCTGGACCCGTCATCTGCGTTTCAACGCCGCGGATCCGAAGTGGTTCGACCGCGACCGGTTCGTGCTCAGCGCCGGCCACGGATCGGCGCTGCTCTACGCGCTGCTGCATCTGACCGGGTTCGACCTGACCATCGACGACCTCAAGGCGTTCCGTCAGCTCGGAAGCCGAACCCCGGGTCATCCGGAGTACCACCACACGGCCGGGGTCGAGGTCACGACCGGCCCGCTCGGGCAAGGGTTCGCGAACGCCGTCGGCTTGGCGATCGCCGAAGCGCATCTGGCCGCGGTCTACAACCGCGAGCAAACGATCGTCGACCACTTCACCTACGCGCTGGCGGGTGACGGCGACTTGATGGAAGGCGTGTCCTCGGAGGCCGCCTCGCTCGCCGGACACCTCGCGCTCGGCAAGCTGATCGTCCTGTACGACGACAACAAGGTTTCGCTTGCCGGAGCCACCTCGCTGACGTTCACCGAGGACGTGCGCGAGCGGTTCGAAGCCTACGGCTGGCAGACAATCGAAGTCGGCCCGGAAGAGGCGAATGACGTCGAGGCCATCGACCGCGCGATCGCGCTGGCCAAATCGGAGAAACTGCAGCCGTCGCTGATCGCGATCCGCACGACGATCGGCTACGGCTCGCCGGAGGCCGGCACGTTCAAGACGCACGGCGAGCCGCTCGGCAAAAACATGGAGGCGACCCGCAAGGCGCTGCACTGGGACTTGCCGCCGTTCACCGTCCCGAGCGAACCGGCCGCCTTCTTCAAAGCCGCCGGCGCGAAGGGCGCGGCGCTGCAAGAGAGCTGGAACACCACGTACGCGGCATGGAAGAGCGCCAACCCCGCCCTCGCCGCGCAGTTCGAACGGGCGCGCGACGGGGTGCTGCCGGCGGACTTGCCGTGGCCCACGTTCACGGCCGAGAACGGCAACGTCGCGACGCGCGACGCCGGCGGCGCCGTGATGAACGCGATCGCCGCCGCGCTGCCCGAACTGGTCGGCGGCTCGGCCGATCTCGATCCTTCGACCAAGACGTATTTGAAGGGTCAGGGTGACTTCCAGCCCGGATCTTACGGCGGACGCAACATCCACTACGGCGTGCGCGAGCACGCGATGGCGGCTGCCAACAACGGGATCGCGCTGCACGGCGGCCTGCTCCCGTTCGGAGCGACCTTCTTCAACTTCCTCGATTACCTCAAGCCGGCGCTGCGACTCGCCGCGCTCAACGAGATCCGCGAGGTGTTCGTCTTCACCCACGATTCGGTGTTCTTGGGCGAAGACGGCCCGACGCATCAGCCGATCGAGCAGCTCGCCATGCTGCGCGCGACGCCGAACGTCATCGACCTGCGGCCGGCCGACGCGCTCGAAACGCTCGAGGCTTGGAAGATCGCCGTCCAGCCGAAGTCGGGGCCGACCGCGATCGTCCTCTCGCGCCAGAAGCTGCCGTTCTTGGGTGAACGGCGCGCCGACGTCGCGCGCGGCGCGTACGTCCTCTCCGACCCCGCCGCAGGCGACGGCGACATCGATCTGATCCTGATCGGGACCGGCTCCGAGGTCTCGCTGGCAGTCGAGGCCGCCAAGCTGCTCGCGGCGCGCGGGACCAAGGTACGTGTCGTCTCGATGCCGTCGTGGAAACTCTTCGATCGGCAGGACGAAGCGTATCGCGAGAGCGTGCTGCCGCCGGCGGTGAGGGCGCGCATGTCGATCGAGGCCGGCGCGACGATCGGTTGGCGCACCTACGTCGGCGACGGCGGCATAGCCTACGGCCTCGACCATTTCGGGACGTCGGCGCCGGCCGCCGCGATCACACGAGAATACGATTTCACCCCGGAGCACGTCGCGGACGTCGCCTCCGGTCTGCTCGCGAACGTCTGAGGAAAGAGAACCATCATGGGCAATCAGCTTCGAGAACTTGCGGCCGTCGGCCAGAGCATCTGGCTCGACAACATCCGGCGCAGCATGTTCGCTTCGGGCGAATTGCAGCGGCTCATCGACCTCGGTCTGCGCGGGATGACGTCGAACCCGACCATCTTCGAGAAGGCGATCGGCGCAGGGACCGACTACGACGAGCAGCTGCGCACGCTGGTCGACGAGCGCGACCCGGTAAAAGTCTTCGAGGCGCTCGCGATCCGCGACATTCGCAGCGCGTGCGACCTCTTCGCGCCGGTCTACGAAGCGACGAACGCGCTGGACGGCTACGTCTCGCTCGAAGTCTCACCGACGCTGGCGCGCGACACCGAGGGGACGATCGCCGCGGCGCAGCGTCTGTGGCAGGCGGTCGAGCGGCCCAACGTGATGATCAAGATTCCGGGAACGCCGGAAGGCGTCCCGGCGATCAAAGCCTCGATCGCGGCCGGCATCAACATCAACGTCACGCTGCTGTTCTCGGTCGACCGGTACGAAGCGGCCGCCAACGCCTACATCGAAGGCCTCGAAGAGCGCGCCGCGCGCGGCGAGTCGATCGACCGGATCGCGTCGGTCGCCTCCGTCTTCGTCTCCCGCATCGACACCGCCGTCGACAAGAAGCTGCAGGCGAAGATCGATCGCGGCGAACACGTCGAGTACTTGCTCGGCAAAGCCGCGATCGCCAGCACGAAGCTGACCTATCAGCGTTTCCAGAAGCTGTTCGAGAGCGGCCGCTTCGCCGCGCTGCGCGCCAAGGGCGCGCACGTGCAGCGTCCGCTCTGGGCCTCCACGTCGACCAAGAACCCGGCCTATCCCGAGCTGATGTACGTCGATTCGCTGGTCGGGAGGGATACCGTCAACACGGTCCCGCCGAACACGCTCGAAGCGCTGCTCGATCACGGCGTCGTTCGCGCCGACACCATCCTCGAGGACCTGGACCGCGCGCGCGCGGTCGTGGAGGCGCTCGCGAAGGAGCAGATCTCCCTCTACGACGTGACCGAAGAGCTGGTCGCCGAAGGCGTCAAGTCGTTCGCCGACTCGTTCGACGCGATGCTCGCCGCGATCCAAACCAAGCTCGAGAAGCTGCGCAGCGACGCGCCTCCGCGCGTCGCGCTGGCGCTCGGGGGCGGGCACGACGCCGCTCAAGCGGCGCTGAACCACTTGGCCGGCATCGACTTCCTCCAGAAGCTCTGGAAGGCCGATCCCTCGCCGTGGTCGACCGCGCCGGAACACGTCGAGATCATCAAACACGCGCTGGGCTGGGTCGAGATCCCGCAGCAGACGCACGCGCAGAGCGGCGAACTGCGCGACTTCGCGCACGCCTGCGCGAAGCGTTTCGATCACGTCGTCGTGCTCGGAATGGGCGGCAGCTCGCTGGCCCCGGACATCCTGCGCGAGACGTTCGGCAGAACGCCGGGCTACCCGACGCTGCACGTCCTCGATTCGACCGACCCGCAGCAGATCCAGGCGCTCGACGAATCGCTCGACATCGCGCGGTCGTTGTTCATCGTCGCCTCGAAGTCGGGGACGACCACCGAACCCGACGCCTTCTACCGCTACTTCTTCGCGCGCGTACAGCAGACCGTCGGCGGCGCCAACGCCGCGGACCACTTCGTCGCGATCACCGATCCCGGAACCAAGCTGGAAAAGGAGGCGAAGGACACCGGTTTCCTGCGCGTCTTCACCAACGATCCCAACATCGGCGGACGCTATTCGGCGCTGTCCTACTTCGGGATGGTCCCCGCCGCGCTGGCCGGCTACGACGTGACCGCGATCCTCGATCGCGCGATCAACGCGATGCACGCCGACGCGCCGACCGTAGCGCCGCAGGATGCGCCGGGACTCCGCTTCGGCGCAGCGCTCGGATCGCTCGCGAAGGGCGGCCGCGACAAGCTCACCATCCTGACCCATCCGTCGGTGCGCGCCTTCGGCGCGTGGGCGGAACAGCTCGTTGCCGAATCGACCGGCAAGTCGGGCGTCGGCATCGTGCCGGTCGAAGGCGAGCCGCTCGGCGCGGTGTCGGCCTACGGCGACGACCGCATCTTCGCCTACGTCGGCGCGGGACTGCCCGGCGACGACGCGCAGACCCTCGCGCGCCTCACCGAACTCGAAGCGGCCGGGCATCCGGTGATCCGCCTCGCAATGACCGACACGCTCGACGTGGGCGAGCAGTTCTACGTGTGGGAGATCGCGACCGCAGCCGCGGGCGCCGTGCTCGGAATCGACGCGTTCGATCAGCCTAACGTCCAGGAATCGAAGGACAACACGAAACGGCTGCTCGCCGAATACGCTGCGAAGGGAGCCTTCCCGGAGCCCGAGCCGCGCGTGCGGACGGGCGACGTGCTCGTGTTCCCGCTCTCCGGGTCGCGCGGTGCAGCGCTCGGCAGCGATCTGCAGAGTGCGGTCAACGCGGTCGTCGAGATGATTCGGCCCGGCGACTACGTCGCGTTCAACGCCTACGTTCCGATGAACGGTGAGAATCAAGCGGTCCTGCGCGGCCTTCGCACGACGGTGCGCGATGCGCAGAAGGTCGCGACGACCGTTGGGTTCGGGCCGCGCTTCCTGCACTCGACCGGCCAGCTCCACAAGGGCGGATCGAACGAGGGCGTCTTCTTTCAGATCACCTACGACGCCCCGTTCGATCTGCCGATCCCGGGGATGGTCGGCTTCCGCACGCTGCAGCGCGCGCAGGCGCTCGGCGACTTCGAATCGCTCGACAAGCGCGACCGTCGCGGCGCGCGCATCCATTTCCCCGGCGACGCCCACCGCGGCCTCGAAGCCCTAGCCGCGGCCCTCGAAGCCGCGGTCTCCGCGAAAGCCTAGGAGCAGCGCTTGCAACTCGGGATGATCGGTCTAGGACGCATGGGTGCGAACATGACCACGCGTCTGATTCGCGGCGGACATCAGGTCGTCGCGTACGACCGCGACCCGGCGGCGGTGCAGCGTTCGGCCGGCGACGGCGCGACCGGCGCCGGTTCGCTCGCCGACCTCGTAACGAAGCTCGCCGCACCGCGCGCCGTGTGGATCATGGTTCCCTCCGGCGATCCGACCGATTCGACGATCGGCGAGCTCCTCGGGCTGCTGCAGCCGGGCGATGCCATCGTCGACGGCGGCAACTCACGCTGGACCGACTCGAAGCAGCGGTACCTGCGCTGCAAAGACAAGGGCGTCGCGTTCGTCGACGCGGGAACGTCGGGCGGCGTGTGGGGTCTCGCGAACGGGTACTCTCTCATGGTCGGCGGTGACGACGACGCGGTGAAACGCGTCGAACCGATCTTCCTCACCCTCGCGCCGCCCGGCGGGTACGCACACGTCGGTCCCAGCGGCGCCGGTCACTTCTCGAAGATGGTGCACAACGGCATCGAATACGGGATGCTCGCCGCGTACGGCGAGGGGTTCGAGATCCTGGAGAAATCCGAGTACACGTTCGACTTGCACCAGCTGGCGTCGATCTGGCGGTACGGGTCGGTCGTGCGGTCGTGGCTGCTCGAGCTGCTCGAACTCGCGCTCAAGGGCGATCCCGAATTGACGAAGGTCAAGGGCTGGGTCGCCGATTCCGGTGAGGGCCGCTGGACCGTGCAGGCCGCCATCGACGAAGACGTCCCCGCCCCCGTCATCACCGCATCGCTGATGTCCCGCTTCGTCTCCCGCCAAGAAGAGTCGTTCAGCGCCAAGGTCATCGCCGCACTCCGCAACGAATTCGGCGGCCACGCCGTGAAGTCAGAATGACCAGCACTCTCGTAAATCCGCTCCGTAAGGGGCTGGTCTCGAGCCGAATCACTGATCCTTGTTCGATCGTCTTCTTCGGCGCGAGCGGCGACTTGACGAAGCGCATGCTGATGCCGGCGCTGTGGAACCTGCGGCTGGCCGACATTCTTCCGGAACACTACGGGATCGTCGGTTTCTCACGCTCGCAGTTCAGCGACGACGAATTCCGCGACGCGATGCACGAGGCCATCGACGAGTTCTCGCGCACCGGTCCCGCAAAAGATCCGCTCTGGAGCGACTTCGCCAAGCACGTCTCGTACGTCTCCGGCAAGTTCGACGACCCGGCGTCGTTTGCGACGTTGCGCGAAGCGCTGGAACGCAACGATCGGGAGCTCGGAACCGGCGGCAACCGCCTGTTCTATTTGAGCACGCCGCCGTCGGTGTTCGCGGCCATCGTCGAACAACTCGACGCGGCGGGCCTCGGACCGCGCGACAACAAGACCGGCTGGAGCCGGATCATCGTCGAGAAGCCGTTCGGGACCGACCTCGACTCGGCGCGCGCGCTGCAGGCCGAAGTATCGAAGGTCTTCGACGAGAAGCTGATCTACCGGATCGACCATTACCTGGGCAAAGAGCCGGTCCAGGACATCATGGCGCTGCGCTTCGCGAACGTCATCTTCGAGCCGATTTGGAATCGGCGCTACGTCGACTCGGTGCAGATCACCGCGGCGGAGACGGTCGGCGTCGAACAGCGCGGCGGCTACTACGACAATGCCGGCGCGCTGCGCGACATGATCCAAAACCACGTCATGAACCTGCTCGCGCTGGTGGCGATGGAACCGCCGGTCGCCTCCGATGCGGACTCGATCCGCGACGAGAAGTACAAGGTGCTGCGCGCGGTTCGCCCCATCGAAGCGAACCGGGTGACGCTCGACGCCGCGCGCGGTCAGTACGACGCGGGCTCGATCGGCGGGAAGCCGGTCCCCGGCTATCGTGAGGAACCCGACGTGCGGCCCGACTCGAACACCGAGACGTACGCTGCGGTGAAGCTCTGGATCGACAACTGGCGCTGGGCCGACGTTCCGTTCTACCTGCGCTCCGGCAAGCGGCTCGGCCACAAGAACTCCGAGATCGCGATCCGCTTTCGTTCGCTCCCACACCGGCTGTTCGGTGAAGCCGGCGACGCGCTCGACAACAACGTCCTGGTGATGAAGATCCAGCCGGAAGAGGGCATCTCGCTGCGCTTCAACGCAAAGGTGCCGGGGCCGAAGATGCACATTCGCTCGGTGTCGATGGACTTCAACTACGGAACGGGCTTCGGTGTCGTCTCCGCCCCCGCGTACGAACGGCTGATCGGCGACGCGATGCGCGGCGACGCGACGCTCTTCACGCGCTGGGATGCCGTCGAAACCGCCTGGCAGATCGTCATGCCGATTCTCGACCGCTGGCTCAACACGATCGACGAAAGCTTCCCCAACTACAGCGCCGGAAGCCAAGGCCCGCCTTCGTCGGATCGCATGCTGGCGATGGACGACCGGGAGTGGCGCAAGATATGAACCTCGAGTCGTCCACGGTCGCCGCATCGCTCGACGCGATTCGCGCCGAACTTTCGCGCACGAAGCTCTCGACTTCGACGCTCAACTTCATCGTGTGGATCGACGACCCGAACCGGCGCGACTGGATCCTGGAGCGCGCGGCGAAACTCAGCCGCAAACACCCGTCGTTCACGCTGGTTCTCGACAACACCGGCGCCGATGGCGGAAGCGCGACGGTGACGACCTGCCCGCGCGACCCGGAATCGCACTTCACCGTGCAGGGCGAACAGGTCCGCATCGACGCCTCGCGGTTCGGTGCCGAAGCGCTCGTCGAGTACGTCACCGCACTCTGCCCGAGCGGCGTCCCGACCCTCTTGTGGTGGAGCGGCATCCGTGAATCCAGCCGGCCCGCATTCGAGGCGCTGCTTCCGCTCTCCGACACCCTGCTGGTCGATTCGTCAGGTGCCGTGCGCGACGAATCGGCGTTGCGGTTGGTGGCCGACTTTCACCGCGCGCGCCCGACGGTGGTGCTGCGCGACCTCGCCTGGATGCGCCTGAGTCCGTGGCAGGACATGATCGCGAACTTCTTCGACAACCCGGCGCTGTTGAACGAACTCTACACGATTCGCAAGCTGTACATCACCAGCGGATCCGCGTCGGAGGCGCTGTACTTGGGCGGCTGGCTGGCCAGCCGTCTGGGCTGGACGGCAAGCGGACGTGACGCGTTCACCGACGCGCAGGGAAAAGAAATCTCTTTCTCCCGCACGATCGACGGAGAGATCCGCCGCGTGCACAGCATCTGCCTGGACAGCGATACGTCGTGGTACCACGGCGAAGTGACCGAAGATCCCACCGTCGTCTCGATTTGGGTCGAAGGCGACCACGCGCGTGAGGTTCGCCTCTTTCCGCTGCCGGCGATCGACACCGCGTCGCTCATCGAACGCGCCATCCTCGAGCAAGGACCGGACGAGATGTTCGAAACCTCTCTTCGCACCGTGGGTACGCTGCTCGGATGAATCGCCTTCAACGACCCGTCCTCGCCGGAAGCTGACGCGGCGACGCGCGATGGCGCACATTCGCATCGTCACGGTCCTGCCGGACGCGGCGGCGCTCGCGACGGAGGCGGCCGATCACACGCTGGACGTCCTGCGCGCGGCGCTCGCGCGGCGCGAGCGCGCGCACATCGCGCTCGCCGGCGGGTCGACGCCGCGCGCGATGAACGCGCTGCTCACCGCTGAGCCCCGGCGCTCTTCGCTCGACTGGACCCGTATCGTGTTCTGGTTCGGCGACGAGCGCTGCGTGCCGCCGGACGATCCCGAATCGAACTATCGCATGAACCGCGAGACGCTGCTCGATCCGCTCGGTATCGCCTCGCATCAGGTGCATCGCATCCACGGCGAAGGGGATCCCGCCGCGTCGGCGGCCGACTACGCCGCCGTGCTGATGCTCGAGCTCGGCGACCGTCCGCAACTCGACCTGGTGCTGCTCGGAATGGGCCCGGACGGTCACACCGCTTCGCTCTTCCCCGGCACGACCAAAGCGATGGGGCGCACCGAGCTCTGCGTCGCGCACTACATCCCGAAGTTCGACCGCTGGCGCATCACGCTCACCCCGCATGCGATCAATGCAGCGCGCAACATCGCGATCACCGCCGGCGGAGCCGAGAAGGCCGACGCGCTCGAAGCCGTGCTGAACGGCCCGCGCGATCCGGACGTCTTCCCGGCCCAGCTCATCCGCCCGCGCGCGGGCGAACTCCATTGGTTCGTCGACACCGCCGCCGCCGCACACCTCACCCTCTGAGCGCGCAGAGGTCCAGGACTTGACTCCCAAGGTTCGTATAGGGAGACGATTCGAACCGCTGCGCGAGCAAACCGCTGGGGACGTCGACGATCGGACACCGCGCGCGGGTGCGCGCAGAAGGGCAACCACCGTGGCCATGATCTTCACGGTCAACTTCTTCAACAACGGATCGAACCCGGGGAGCGTCATGCTCTTTCAGCGCGACGCCGACGAACGGTCCGACGCGCGGTCGCTCGCGTGGTTCGCGAAGTACAACTATCCGAAAACGCGGGTGAGCTTCCAGTGGACCACCGAGCTGAGCTTCGTTTGGTCTGACACCGGCCAGCTCGTCCCCGGGATCATCGCCAGCGCGTCGCAGGCGATCGCGGCCGACCCCGCGGACGGCAACCTGATCACGCTGACGTACGATCAGGGGTTCAACTTCGTCAACCAGGGCCCGGGCCGGCAACGCGGCATCATGTCGATCATCGAAGATGCCACGATCCCCTCCGGGATGGCGTCGGCGGGGATCGGGATGTCGGGGCAGCCGACGTTCCTCATGCCGGCCCAGCCAAACTTCATGTTCCAATTCAGTACGCGCACGCAGTACTGGATCGCCTTCGGCAAGTACGCATCGGGCGAGGTGCTGGACGTCAGCACCATCGTCAACGCGGCCCAGATCGACTTCCCTGGGAACCTCTCTGCGATGGATGCGACGCTCGGGCCCGACGGGAACTGGACGATCACTCCGACGCACCTCGCCGCGGAGGTCTGATCCGTCGCGACGGCGGCCGGTTCGGCGCGCTCGCCCTGATCGGGGGCACGGGTCACGTCACGCTGGACGTGCCGGGCGGCCGAATCGTCGCCAAAGCCGAGTACCTCCAGCCCGGCGGAAGCGTCAAGGATCGGGCCGCGCTCGGCGCCATCGAAGGTGCCCGTGCGCGCGGCTCCCTTCGCCCCGGACAAACCGTCGTCGAGATGACCAGCGGCAACATGGGCGCGGGGCTCGCCGTCGTCTGCGGCGTCCTCGGTCATCCGTTCGTCGCGGTGATGTCCACCGGGAACAGCCCGGAACGCGCAACGATGATGCGCGGCCTCGGCGCCGACGTCGTGCTCGTTCCGCAGGTCGAAGGCACGCACGGCAACGTCACCGGCCGCGACATCGACGCGGCGGCGCATCGGGCACGCGAGATCGCCGCCGAACGCGGCGGTTTTTACGTCGACCAGTTCAACAACCCGGACTGCGTCGCGGCACACGAGACCACCACCGGTCCGGAACTGCGCGCCGCGTGCGAACGCATCGACGCGTTCGTCGCCTGCGTTGGGACCGGCGCGACGCTGATCGGCACGCTGCGCGACCTCAAGCGGCACGATCCACACATCCTTGGCGTCGCCATCGAACCGCGCGGTGCCGCCGTGCTGGCCGGCGAACCGGTCACGAAGCCGGCGCATCTCTTACAGGGCACGGGGTACGCCGCGCGGCCGCCGCTCTGGGACGATACGCTCGTCGACGCGTTCGCCGCGGTCGGCGACGACGAAGCGTCCGAGGAGCGCGCGGCGCTCGGCCGGCGCGGCCTCTACGTCGGCTATTCGTCGGCCGCGAACGTCGTCGCAGCCCGCAAGCTGCTCTCGGCAGGACGTTTGCGAGAAGGCGCGATCGTGGCCACCGTGCTGTGCGACACGGGCCTCAAGTACCAGCCCTCGCCCGCGCGGTAGCGTCAAGCGCACGGGTACGTGCGCCGCGGCCGAGGTCGGCGAATCGCTTTCCGCTACGCGCCAGTTCGTAGACGATCGCGGGCGCGCGGAAGCGGTCGCCGTGCACTGCGGCGAGGCGCTCGCATTCGGCCGCGAACGCCGCAGCGTCGCGCTCGATCAGCGAGAACACGCCGCCCGTGTACGCCGGGAAGCCCCAGCCGAGGATCGATGCGACGTCGCCGTCGGCGGCGTTGGCGATCACGCCGTCCGCATACGCGCGCGCGGCTTCGAGCGACTGCACGTACAAGAGGCGCCGCTTCACCGCCTCGACGTCGGGCTGAGTCCGCGCCGGCGGGAATTGCTGCGCCAAACCCGGCCAGAGCGTCTTGCGGCCGCCCGCCGGATAGTCGTAGAGGCCTTTGCCGGCGCGCTTTCCCGGACGGTCGAACTCGGTGACGAAGCGCTCGATCACTTCGTCGGCGGGTCCGGCGACGTAGGCGTCGCCGAGGTCGGCCTGCGTCTGCAGCCGGACGCGATGGCTGAGCGAGAGGCTGACCTCGTCGGCGACGGCGAGCGGTCCCACCGCCATTCCCGCCATGCGTCCCGCGTTTTCGATCAGCGCCGGTGCCACGCCGTCGCGCAGCAGCGCCAGACCTTCGTTCAGATACGTCGCGAAGACGCGACTCGTGAAGAACCCGCGGCTGTCGTTGACGACGATCGGCGTCTTGCCGATCAGCCGCACGTAGTCGAGCGCCGCCGCCAGCGTCGCGTCGCTGGTGACGTCGCCGCGGATGATCTCGACCAGCGGCATCTTCTCCACCGGTGAGAAGAAATGGATCCCGATGAAGCGCTCGGGGCTGCGGCTCGCTGCGGCGAGCGACGAGATCGGCAACGTAGACGTGTTCGACGCGAAGATCGCGCGCTGGGGCAAGACGTCTTCCGCGCGCCGCGTGACGTCGGCCTTGATCGCGCGATCTTCGAAGACCGCTTCGATGACGAGGTCGGCGGTCGCGAGGCCGTCGTACTCGGCGGTGGCGACGATGCGTTCGCGGACCGCGTCGTCCACGGTGCGCGCCCGTCCGCGTTCGGCCAGTTCCCGATCGCGATCGATCAGCACGACCCGTGCTCCGGCTTTGGCCGTGACCGCCGCTATGCCGGCACCCATCATCCCCGCGCCGAGCACGCCGACGGTGTGAATCACCGTGGGCGGTATGCCGGCCGGACGGCTGCTGAGCTTGTTCGCGGCCCCCAGGCTGAAGAACATCGTGCGGACCATCGCCCTCGCTTCGGGTCCGCGCAGCAGCTCGATGAAGTAGCGCCCTTCGACCCGCAGACCCGCGTCGATCGTGAGCTGCAGCCCTTCGAACACGCTTGAGAGGATCGCGCGGGGGGCGGGGTAGTTGCCGTACGTCTTCTTGCGAACCGTCGCGGAGGCGGCGCCGAACAGGTCGCTGACGTGCGGTGACTGCACCTCGCCGCCGGGGACGCGATAGCCCTTCGCGTCCCAGGGCTGTATCGGGGCCGGCGATTGCAGGAGCCATGCTCGCGCGGCCGCGAGCGCGCCGCCGGCCGGGACGAGCGCGCCGAGCACACCCAGTTCGTACGCCTCGTCGAAGCTGAAGCGGCGTCCTTCGAGCAGCAGCGGCAGCGCCTTCGCGATCCCGATCAGTCGCGGCAGCCGTTGCGTCCCGCCCGCACCCGGCAGCAGTCCCAGCGTGACCTCGGGGAAGCCGAGCCGCGCCCGCGCCGACGCCGTGCCGATCCGATGATGACAGGCGAGGGCGATCTCGAGGCCGCCGCCGAGCGCGCTGCCCTCGAGCGCCAAGACGAACGGTTTCCCGCCGGCTTCCATCGAGCGCAGCAGCGCGTGCATTGCCGCGACGTCGGCGACGGCGGTCGCGTCGTCGAAGATCCGCTCGAGATCGGCGCCGACGATGAAATCGCTCTTCGCCGACGCGACGATCACGCCGCGCACCGCTTCGTCATCGAGCGCGCGGCGCACCGCGGTGCCGAACGCGGCGATGCTCGCAGCATTGAGGACGTTGACCGGGCGGTCGGGCGCGTCCCAGGTGATCGTCGCGACGCCGTCACCGCCGAGTTCGTAGCGCACCGGACCATCGCTCATCACACGCGCTCCACGATCGTCGCGGTTCCCATCCCGCCGCCGACGCACAGCGTCACGAGCCCGACGGCGAGATCGCGCCGTTCGAGTTCGTCGAGCACCGTGCCGAGCAGCATCGCACCGGTCGCACCGAGCGGATGACCCAGCGCGATCGCGCCGCCGTTCACGTTGAGCCGGTCGTGACCGACGCCGAGCTCGTCCATGAACCACAGCGGCACGACGGCGAACGCTTCGTTGACCTCGAAGAGATCGATGTCGCCGATGCTCATCCCGGCCTTCTTCAGCGCCTTGAGCACCGCGGGCACCGGACCTGTCAGCATGATCGCCGGCTCCGTTCCGATCGACGCGGCGGCGCGGATCCGCGCGCGCGGGATCAACCCGGCGCGCCGTCCCGCTTCCAGCGAGCCGACCAGCACCGCGGCAGCTCCGTCGACGATCCCCGACGAATTTCCGGCGGTGTGCACGTGCTCGATGCGCTCGACCTCGGGATAGCGTTGGATCGCCACCGCGTCGAATCCGGCGCGCTCGCCGATCGTCTCGAACGCAGGCTTCAGCGCCGCCAGCCCCTCACGCGTCGTCTGCGGGCGCAGATACTCGTCGCGCGCCAGAACCGTCTCGCCGTTTTGATCGACGACCGGCACGACCGAATGCGAGAAACGGTCGTCGCTCCACGCCGCCGCCGCACGCTGCTGCGAGCTCAGCGCGAACGCGTCGACGTCGTCGCGCGAGTAGCCGTACTTCGTCGCAATCAGATCAGCCGAGATCCCCTGCGGCACGAAGTGCGCGAGATGCGCCACCTGCGGATCGCTCCACATCGCGCCGCCGCTCGCGCCCATCGGGACGCGCGACATCGACTCGACGCCGCCGCCGATCGCGAAGTCGGCCTCGCCGCTGGCGACCTTCGCGGCGGCGAGGTTCACCGCCTCGAGGCCGGAGGAACAGAACCGGTTGATCTGCATCCCGGCGACGGTCTCCGCGTAGCGCGCCACGATCACCGCCGTGCGCGCGATGACCGCCCCTTGCTCGCCGACCGGCTCGACGCAACCCAGGATCACGTCGTCGATCAGCGCGGTATCGATTCCGGTGCGGTCGCGGACGGCGGCAAGTGCCGCGGCGGCGAGCTGGACCGGCGTCACGTCGTACAGGCTGCCGTCCTTCTTCCCGCGGCCGCGCGGGGTGCGGACGGCATCGTAAATGTAAGCCTCGGGCATTCTGCCGGGATTCCACCGGCACCGCCCCGTCCCCGCAGGAGCTTAGGCTACTTGCGGTGATGGAGAGCGAAGGTGTTGCCTTCGGGATCCCAGCACCACGCCGTCGTGCACACCGGGTAGTCCATCGGCTCGCCGAACACCACGCCGCCGCCGGCGAGGACGCGTTCGAGCGCGGCGGGGACGTCGGGGACCGCGAACATGACGCCGCCGCCTTGATGCCACTCGTCGCCCGGCATCTTCGCGATCCCGAACGCGCTTCCGTCGGCGAGCACGAACTCGGCGCTGGAGGGGAATTCGGCCTCGATCGTGAGGCCGAGCGAGTCGCGGTAGAACGCCACGGCACGGTCGAGGTCTTTGGCCAAGTAGTAATGAGCGTCGATGGCGGTGATCATGGCCTCACGATAACCCGCGATACTTGACACGGGCTGTCAGGATTCATAGGCTTTCGCCATGAAAGCGAGCCGGCTGCTCTCGATGCTGCTGATCCTTCAGGGCACGGAACGGCGCTCCGCCCGCGCGCTGGCGATGGAGCTCGAGGTTTCAGAGCGCACCGTCTACCGCGACGTCGACGCGCTGAGCGCGGCCGGGGTTCCGGTGTATGCCGAACGCGGCGCGCTCGGTGGTATCGCGCTTGCCGCCGGCTACCGCCGCGCGCTGACGCAATTCGGCGACGAGGAGATCCGGGCGTTGTTCATCTCGGGCTCGAACCCGCTGGTCGATCTGGGCCTGGGCGTCGAACGCGAGCGCGCGCTCGAGAAGTTGAGCGGTGCGCTCAGCGACGTGCAGCGCAAAGCTGCCGCCAAATCGCGCGGCCGGATTCATCTCGATCAGCGGCGCTGGAATCAAGCCGATCAGCCGCAGGAACACCTCGCCGTGCTGCGGCGCGCGGTGTGGGACGACCGGCGGGTGGTGCTGCAGTATCGCGATCGCGAGGCGAAAATCACTGAACGGGCGATCGACCCGCTCGGCCTCGTCGCGAAGGCCGGCGTGTGGTATCTCGTCGCGCGTTCGGGCGCCGAATACCGGACCTTTCGAGCCGAGCGCATCCTCGGCGTCAGCGCCGCGGAGACGACCTTCGAGCGCCCGCGCGATTTCGATCTCGATGTCTACTGGCGCAACTGGATCGCCAATCTGGAAGAGGGCGCACGACGCGTTCCCGTCGTCGTCAGCGTCGATGCCGATGCGCTCGACGCCGTGATGCGCTACTGGGAGGCACGGGTTCTGAGCGAACCGAGCGGCGACACGGTCACCGTACGGGTGGTGTTCCCGAACGAGGACCTCGCGCTGCAGCAGCTGATCGCCTGGGGTACGCGCGCGCGGCTCGTCGAGCCGCTCGCCCTGCGCGACGAGCTCCTCGCGCGGGCGCGCTCGATCGTCGAGCATTACGCGGCGGCGGCACGATGAGCGCCCCGCGCGGCTGCGTCAGGGCCGCGGCAGCACGGCGTTCGGGGTCGCGGCGTTGAGCGTGCCGGCGCCGACGTTCGTTACGTCGATCCCGTTTTGCGCGAACACCCCACCGCTGACCCGATCGAGCTCGACGATCGCCTTGTCGAGGTCCGTCTGGGCCTGCAGTTCGCGGCCGCGCTGGTTGGCGACGTCGAGCTGGCGCTGCAGCACGAGATACGTCGTCGACGTGCCGGCTGCGAAACGCCGCTGCTCGCCGAGCAGCACGCGTTCGGCCGCCTCTCGAGCGGCGCGCGCCGCGATCGTGCGGTATTGCGCGGCGCGCAATCCCTGGATCGCGTTGACCGACTCCGAGCGAATGCGCTGGAGGAGTGCCGTCTGCTGCACGGCGACTTGGCGCTGCTGCTCCCGCGCGACCGCGTAGTCGGCCTTCGCGGTTCGGTTGCCGATCGGGACCTGCAGCGTGAGCTGCAGGCTATAGGTCGGAAAGCGGTTGTCGAGGAGGTTGCGGAACGACTGCCCGACCCGGCCGGTCTGGTACGTCGGCGCGGTCGGGATGCCGCCGAGGATCGGCAGAATCGGCGGCGAGCCGGGATTCTGCGCGTTCGAACGCGCGATCAGCGCGTCGATCGCATTGATCTGCGCGTTGAAGAGGCCGAAGATCGGGTTGGCGTTCGGATCGGTCGGGATGCCGGCGAACCCGTTCGAGCTGTAGCCGAGGCCCAGATCCAGCTGTGGCTTGAGCTGATCGCGTGCGAAGGTCAGGTTCGTATCGGCGTTGATGCCCTGCGAGCGCAATTGCGCGATCTCCGGACGGTTCGCGATCGCCGCGACGATCAGCGCGTCGAGCGTCGGCTCCTGCGGGACCTGTGCGATCGCGGTGGTCGGTACGAGGTTGGCGGACCAGACCGGATCGGCCGGATTCGAGAGGATGAGCGATTTGAGCGTCGTCTGCAGCCGCTGCACGTTCTGCAGCGCCGAGAAGACGTTGTCTTGGAAGACGTCGACCTGCGTGTTCGCTTCGACGATGTCGGTCGGTGCGACGACGCCGCGCGCCGCGAGGCGCTGGTTCGACTGCGCCTGTGCGGTGGCTTGGCGCAGACCTTCTTCTTGGATCGCGACGTTGCGCCACCCGGCGACCAGATCGTAGTAGGTGTCCGAGACTTGCACGATCGCGTTCGACGCCTGGGTCAGCGCGACGTCGCTTGCGATCGCAGCGTTGGTCCGGGCCAGCTCCAGCTGCAGCCGCGGCTGGTCGATCGCCCGACCGCGCAGCAGCGGCTGGGTCACGCTCAGCTGGAGCGCGGTCTGATAGAACGGATTGTACGAGTTGGCCAACGAGTCCGAGGTGATCCGCGAACCGTTCAGTCCGACCGAGTAGCGGCCGCCCATCTGCGTCTGACCTTGCAGCGCCGCCGTCGCGCCGGCGGTGTCCTGAGTGATCGGGCCGCCGTTCGGTCCGGTCTGAAACGCGCTGACCGCCGCGCTGACGCTGTGCGAATACGACGGAGCGAGTTGAAAGCGCACGTCGTACGCGCCTTCGGCCGAGACGATCTGATAGTTTGCGATGCGCCGGTTCGATTGCGCGAGCGCGAGATCCGTGTTCCGCTGCAGCGCCATCGCCAGCGCGTCGCGCAGCGCGAGGCCGACGAACGGCTGCTGCTGCACACCGACCAGATCGCCGTTCGGAACGGTATTGGCCGGCGCAAAGGGACCCTGGTCGATATTCGGGACCGGCGGGAGAACGGCCGGGGACGGCGATGGGAACGGCGTTGCCGCCTGCGCGCTCGCCGCGCCACCCAACGAAAGGAAGGACGCGCTGAAGATCCCGACGCTCAACGCGAGCGCGAGCGAACGCCGTCGAACGAGCATCGCGCTACTTGACCTTGATCGAGGTCGTGACGGACATTCCGACTCGCAGCGGATCGCTCGCCGGCGGATTGTCGACGCACACCCGCACGGGAATCCGCTGGGTGACCTTGACGAAGTTACCGGTCGCGTTCTGCGCGGGGACCAGGCTGTACGTATTCTGGGAAGCCGGCGCGATCGCGCAGACGTGCCCTTCGAACGCGACTCCCTTGTACGCATCGACGGCGACGTCGACCGGCTGTCCGACCGCTACCTTGCCGAGCTGCGTCTCCTTGTAGTTCGCCGTGATGTAGAGATGGTGAATCGGGATGATCGACATCAGCGATTGTCCCGGCGCGACCGCCGCGCCGATCTCGACGTTCTTCGCGCCGATCACGCCGTCGATCGGCGAGCGGATGACGGTGTAGCCGAGACGATCCTGCGCCGCCTTGACCTGCGCCTGGAGCGAACCCGCTTGAGCGAACGCCGCGTCGGCTTGCGCCTGCGTGGTGGAGACGCGATACGGATTGTCGCTTTCGGTCAGCCGGCCTTGCGCCGTCTGCAGCTGCCCTTGCTGGGCGCCGATTCCCGCTCCCGCGGCGTTCGCCGCCGCGAGCGCGGCCGTGTAGCGTGCCTCGGCCTGCGCGACGCCGGTCTGCGCCGCGGTGACGTTTTCCAGCGCGGCTCGATATTGCGATTGGGCCTGCGCCTGCGTGGCGCGCTGCGCGTCGAGCTGCTGCGTGGCGACGTCACCGGTGCGTACCAGTGCGGTGTAGCGGCCCAGGTCGGCGTCGGCGCGGGTCAACGCAGCCTGCGCTCCCGGCACCTGCGCCCGGGTGGCCTGCAGCTGCGCTTGCGCTTGACCGATCGCCGAGCGCGCCGCGTCGGCTTGCTGCTGCGCCGATTGGGTCTGCGCCTGTGCGTTCTTGACCAAGCTTTGCGCCGCGGTGACGCCGCCGACGCCTTGTGTCGCCTGCGCGGCAACTTGGACGCGCGTCAAGTCGACGTTGGCTTGCGCGGCGCGTGCCTGCGACCGTTGCGCGGCGAGCGCGGCCTGGGCCTGCTGCAGCGCAGCACGCTCGTCTCGATCGTCGAGCCGAATCACGATTTGGCCCGCGCGAACCGGCTGATCGGTGTCGACCAGAATCTGCGCGACGCGCTCCTGAATCTTGCTCGTAATCGTAATCGTGTCGGCGTCGACCCGCGCATCATCAGTCGATTGGTGCGTCGTCGAGTATGCGAGATAGCGCACCCCCCAGATCAGCCCGAAGATCACCACCAGGGCGCCGATGATGATGACCGCCAGCGGCGGGCGCCGGCGGCGGCCGTTGGGAGCACCGTTCGCTCCACCCTCGGGCGGCGGCGGCGCGCCGACGCTCTCGACCACGATGGGACGCGGGGAGGATGGGGCTTCGGTTCGGGTTTCCACGGTACTCAAAAAACTCCGTTCAGGAAGATATCGACAATGCCGTCGAGCGTCGCTTGCTCGGGAGCGTCGGATGCCCACAACTTGCGACCAACGACCGACGAGAAGAGGATGCCCAAAAAACAGCGCGCCATCAGTTGCGGATCGCCGTGCATCTTCCCAGCCGCGACCTTGGCCGTGAAGTAGTCGGCCAAGTCGATGACCAGCTGAGCCGGGCCGCGAAATTCGGGCACGTCGTCTGTTCCGGCGGCATCCTCGGCCAGCGAGACGCACATCATCGCCCGCTTGGCGACCATGCGGTCGACGACATAGCGGGCGATTTGGCTCAGGTCGCCGGCCTGATCGGTCCCGGGCATCGAGGCCAGCACGGAGCGGAACTCGTCCACGCTGCACGCCGCCTCGCGCATCGCGACCAGCAGGGCGCGCTTCGAACCGAAGTGCCGGAACAGGGTCGCCTCGTTGACCCCCGCGCGCTCCGCGACCTCACGGGTCGTCGTGCCGCGCGTCCCCTTGAGCTCGAACAGTTCACGCGCCGCCGTGAGGATCCGGGAACGGGTCTCCTCGACGCCGGCGTGACCGCGCTGACCGGTAACGATCATCAATTCTTCTTCGTGAAGACGGCGTCGTCGAGCGCGACGTTCGTCTTATAGTCGCTGTACACGCCGTAAACCACGGCCTTCGCGTAGGGGATAGAGATCTCGGCGTGCTGCTCGGCCGGCATCAGATACCCCGCGATCTCGCGGAAGGTCTGCGTCATCGTGATGTGGCCGCCGTTATAGTAGTCGTACCTGATCGAGTCGATCGTCCACGAGGTCGGATCGATCAGCACGGTCTCGTGATCGATCATGCCGCGCACCCGCTGGACCATCCGCAGTTCGAGGTCTTTGCGCCCGTCGAAATCCGCCTCGCCCTGATAGGTCACGACGAACCGCTTCTCCCAGTTCGACGCGTCACCGATGTCGGTGAACATCTTGTCGAAGCCCTTGGCCAAACGCGGCACCCGATCGAACACGACTTCGAAGTTCGAGGGCTTCTTATAATACGTCGTTCCGTCGAGCCCCGTGCGGTAGAACGGAAACGACGTCATCCGCAGATCGACGTGCAGCCGTCCTTGATACGAACTCAAGCTTGGATTGCGCTCGACCACGCGCGCGATGATCGCGCCCGGATCGGTCGGCAACTCGACGGCGGCGGGCGCCGGAGCGGCGAGCCCGGTCAGCGCCGCCGCGAACGTCGCGGCGGTGAGCCGGGAAAGCAGCCCTGAGCGGCGGCGCCGCTCGGGCTGTTCGATAGGAAATGCGAAGACACGCTCGAGGCCGGTGATGGCCAGCGCGTCGCGGACGCCGTCTCGCAGGGCCGTGACCTCGATGGCGCCGCCGCGTTCACGCAGCCGGCGCAGGCCGGCGACGAGGCCGGCGATCGTCTCGGCCGGCAGCCGGTCGCCGTCGAGCACGACGCGCAAGCGGGGCGCGGTTTCGCCGGCCAGTAACGTATCCACAGCGGCCTGGACCAGTGAGCGGGCGGCTGGATCGTCAGCGTTCAAACGTAGGGGGTCGTGTGTCAAATCGTTCATCATCGTCAGCATGCGTGTGGGTACTTGCATGAACAGTGTACGCCGGCCGATGGATTCATGCAAGTGCCCACACGCATGAACGCGGGATGACTGAACGCGACCTCGGCGTCCTGGCCCTGGAAGCCGGGCTCGGCGCCGCCCAGATCCACCTTGCAAACCTCTCCTCGGGCGAGCGATGGGCCCACGACGACGGCCGTTGGCTCTACCCGGCGTCGATGATCAAGCTCCCGCTCGCCGTGGCAGCCGGGGCCGCGATCGACGCAGGGCGCCTCGGCTGGGACACCACCGTCACGGTGGAAGCCTCCAACGGCACTCAGAACGACACCCCCTCGCCGATGCTCCCGGGCTACCGGACGACCGTCGACGAGCTGGTCACGCTGATGCTCCAGCGCTCGGATAACGTGGCGACCAACGTGCTCTACGATGTCCTCGAGCGCGGCCGTGCGACTGCCGACGTACAGGCGCTGGGCTTCCGCCAGACGTTCTTCCGCCGCAAGCTCTCGGGAGCGGAGCCGCTGATCGACGACCCCGCCGCGACCGGCCGGAACAGCTTTCCGGCCGCCGAGGCGGTGGCACTGCTGATCGCACTGGCCGCGGATCGCCTGCCCCAGGCGGCGGCGCTGCGGCGCATCCTCGCGACGTCGTGGTGGGACGTCAAGCTCAGCCGCGGCCTCGAGCCGGACGACCGCTTCGCGCACAAGACCGGCGACACCGACGAGGTCTCGCACGACGGCGGCCTTCTCTCGCTCGCCGAGGGTCCCCGCTGGGCGATCGTCGTCTACACGGACCTCCCCAGCTGCGAGGAGAACGATCAGCGCCTCGGCGCGTTCATGCGAGCGCTGCGTCCATGCATTTCCGCGGCCGCCTAACAGGAGCGTAATGCACGCCGACCCCACGCACCTTGTCACAAACCGGTATCACAGCGAGCAGAGCCTTCGCTCGCTGGAGCGGACGCAGGCGCTCGAACGCGATCGGCGCGCGCTCTTCGCCGAAGGAGCGGTCGGCGAACCTGCGAACGGCGCCTTGAACCCCTCGTGACCATGGAGTTGACGATGAATCGATTTACCGCGTCGGCGGTCGCGCTACTTGCGATGGCCGCACTCGTCGCGCCCGCAGGCGCAGCGTCGAAAGGTCCCGCGGCAGGCAAGGCCGTTCATGTCGGCGTGATCGCCGACGTGACCGGCGGTGCCGGCGTGTACGGGACGCCGCAGAAAAACGCGTACGAGCTGGCCAACGACGACATCAAGTCCGGCAAGCTGGACGCCGGCGGCGCGAACCTGACGTTCGACGTCCAAGACGCGGCGACGGACGGCGCCCAGGTCGTCAACCTGATGCAGAAGTTCACCACCGACGGTTCGACCGCGATCGTCATCGGACCGACGCTCTCGGGCGAAGCCTTCAAGGCCTTTCCGCTCGCGGCGCGGGCGAACTTTCCGGCGATGGGAACCTCGACGACGGCCGAAGGCGTGACCGCGATCGGCCCGACGATCTACCGCGACGCGCTCGCCGAATCTCAGGTGATCCCGACCACCGTCGCGCGGACGCACGCGAAGTGGAAGTACAAGACGGCCGCGATCATCTACGGCGACGACAACGCCTTCACGAAGACCGACTACGACGTCTTCAAGCGCGAGCTCGAGAAGGCCGGCGTCCAGGTCGTCGACACCGAGACGTTCCACATCAAGGACACCGACTTCCAAGCCGCGCTGACCCGGATCGACTCGAAGAAGCCCGACGTCATCGCGATCGGCGGCCTCTTCCCGGAAGCGACGAAGATCATCGCGCAGGCCGGCAAGCTCGGCATCAAGGCCCACATGATGGGCGGCAACGGGCTCAACTCGCCCGAGATGTACGCCGTCGCCGGTCCGGCGGCCCAAGGCGTCGTCGTCGGCGCGGCGTGGGCGCTCGCCGGCAAGTACCCCTCGAACGAACGCTTCGTGAAATCGTACACCGCAAAATACGGCAAAGCGCCCGACCAGTTCGCCGCGCAGTCGTACGCGGCGGCGGAGATCGTCGCCTACCTCGTCGCACACGGCGCCGTGACGAAAGACGAGATGCTCTCCGGCCTGCGCGGGGTGCGTGTGATCCAAACGGTCCTCGGTCCGCTCGGCTTCGACGCGAACCGCGACGTCAAGAGCTCGCCGGTAATCCTAGAGATCGTCAAGAACGGCTTTGCTTACTTTCATTGAGAAGGCGCTCCGCTCTGCTGCGCGCCCCCCACGGTGCTTTGCACCGTGGGGCCCCCGGGCCGAGCTCGCAACAACAGGGTGGTACGGTCGTGATTCTGCTGTGCTCGCTCCATCGCCATTCGTGCTGACCGCTAGCTACTGACGTACGCCGTGTTTGCGCAGCAGTTGTTGAATGGGTTGTTTTTGGGGGCGGTGTATGCGCTGTTCGCGGTGGGGTATACGCTGGTTTTCGGGGTGTTGGATATTCTGAATTTGGCGCATGCCGCGATTTTTACGGCGGCGGCGTTTGCGGCGTTCTCGTTGGTTGCGGCGGGGGTGCCGTTACCGGCGGCGTTCCTGCTCGCGGCGATCTTCGCGGGGCTTTTGGGGATTTTGCTGGATCGGGTCGCATTTGCTCCGCTGCGGAAGCGGAACGCGGGGACGCTCGTGCCGCTGATCTCCTCGATCGGCGTGGCTATCATCATCGGCGCGGTGCTGCGTGCGGTGTACGGGGTCGACGAACGGCACTTTACGCTGGGCGGGCTCGATACGGCTCCGGCGATCCATCTCGGTCCCATTACGTTCACGACGGTCGAGTTGACGATCTTTCTTGCCGCGATCGCGCTCATGGTGGTGTTGAGCTGGATCTTGCGGTCGACCACGCTCGGCCGGCGCATCCGTGCCGTCGCCGACGATCGCATCGCCGCGGCGCTGCTCGGCGTGGATCTCGAGAAGACGATCGCGGCGACGTTCTTCATCGCGTCGTCGCTCGGCGGCGCGGCCGGCGTGCTGACCGGACTCGAGTACAACAGCGTCACGCTCGACATGGGCGGCCCGATCGAACTCAAAGGTCTGGCGGTGATCATCTTGGGTGGGATGGGCAGCATCACCGGCGCCGTCATCGGCGGCTTCATCTTGGGCGCAGTCGAGACGTTCGCGGTCGCGTACGGCCTCTCGCCCTGGCGCGACGCGCTCGTGTTCGGGGTGATGTTCGTGCTGCTCGTCGCGCGGCCGACCGGATTGTTCGGCAAGCGCGCGCTGCGCCAGGCCTGACCGTGCCCGGAGCACTCGTCGACTTCTACGCCAAACACTCGCGCCTGATCGATCAGATCGGCGTGAACGCGCTCCTGGCGCTCTCGCTTTCCGTCTCGCTGCAAGCGGGACAGCTCGCATTGGCCCAGGCCGCGTTCATGGGGATCGCGGCATACGTCTCCGCGATTCTCGCGATGCAGGCGCACTGGCCGCTGATCGCCACGATCCTCGCGGCGGTGCTCGTCTCGACGGTCGTCGCGGCGCTGCTGGCGCTTCCCGTGCGCCGGCTGCGCGGCGTCTTTCTGGCGATCGCGACGATCGGCTTCGGCGAGATCGTGCGCGTCTTCGCCAACAACCTTTCGATCACGGGCGGCGCCGAGGGCCTCAGCGGTATTCCCAACGACGCGACGACGCCGGTGATCTATGGGTCGCTCGCCGTCGTGGCTTTCGTGCTGTTCGCGCTCTCGCGCACGAAGTTCGCGCTGGCCGTGACGCTGGTCCGCGAGGACGAGCACGCGGCGCGCGGTGTCGGCGTCGACGTCGGCATGGTGCGCACGCTCTCGCTCGCGCTGGGCGGCGCGATCGCGGGTCTCGGCGGCGCGTTGTACGCGCACGCCTCCTTCTTCCTCACTCCGACCGACTTCGGCTTCGCGCGAATGGAACAGATCCTGGTCTGGTGCGTGATCGGCGGCGTGACGAGCCCGCTCGGCGCGGTGATCGGTGCGGCGCTGCTCTCGATCTTGCCCGAAGTGATCCGCTTCCTCTCCGATTGGCGCGAGGTGACCAACGGCGTGATCCTGCTGCTGGTCATTCTGTTCGCACCGGGCGGCCTCTCGTCGCTGTGGCGGCGCGGCGCGATCCGCGTTCGCTGATGAGGCCGCCGCGATGAGCCTCACGCTCGACGACGTCGGCGTCCGCTACGGCGGCGTCGACGCTTTGCGCGGCGTCTCCCTCACGCTCGAGCCCGGCCGCGTGCTCGGCCTGATCGGTCCCAACGGCGCCGGCAAGACCACGCTGGTGAACGCGGCCACCGGCCTCGCGCCGCTCGCGAGCGGAACGATTGCGCTCGACGGTGAGCGCGTCGACGGCCTGCCGTCGCACCGCATCGCGCGTGCCGGGATAGCGCGGACGTACCAGAACATCCGGCTGTTCGGCGCCCTCGACGTGCGCGGCAACCTGGCCGCCGGCGCCTACGCGCGTCCTGGCCGGCTGGGCACCGTCGAGCTTCTTCGTCTGCTGGAGCGCGCCGGGATCGCCGGCGCCGACCTCGACGCGGCGGCCAGTTCCCTGCCGTACGGCGACCAGCGCCGGCTCGAGATCGGCCGGGCGCTCGCGGCCTCCCCGCGCGTCATCATGCTCGACGAACCCGCCGCGGGGATGAACCCCTCGGAGACCGGACGGCTCGTCGCGACGATTCGCGCGATCGCCGCCGACGGGATCGCGGTGCTGCTGATCGAGCACGACATGACCCTCGTTCGCGCCGCCTGCGATGACGTCGTCGTGCTGAACTTCGGGGAAGTGATCGCGCGCGGCACACCGGCGCAGGTCGGCCGCGATCCGGTCGTGGTCGAAGCGTATCTCGGCAGCGGCGCCGAGGCGTTGTCGTGACGCCGATCCTCGCCGCCTCCGCACTGCGCGCGGCGTACGGCAACATCGAGATCCTGCACGACGTCTCGATCGCGCTCGCCGAAGGGACGCTCTGCGCGATCGTCGGCGCCAACGGGGCAGGCAAGACCACACTGCTGATGGCGCTGGCCGGCGCGGTTCCGACGCGCGGCGGGACGGTGCACTTCGACGGGCGCGACGTCACGCGCATGCCCTCGCACGCATTGGTGAAACGGGGGCTCGTCCTGGTACCGGAAGGGCGCCGTATGCTGCCCTCGATGAGCGTCGAGGAGAATCTGCAAGTCGCCGCTGCGGTGCGCGGCGCGGCGGGCTACGCGCGGATCGCGGGACTCTTCGACCGCTTCCCGATCTTGCGCACCCGGCGCAACGTGCCGGCCGGTTCGCTCTCCGGCGGCGAACAGCAAATGCTCGCCATCGCCCGCGCGCTGGCGATCGATCCGCGCGCGTTGCTGCTCGACGAACCATCGATGGGTCTCGCGCCGAAACTGGTCGACGAGATCTTCGCGATCGTCGCCGACGAACGCGCGCGCGGAACGTCGATCTTGCTCGTCGAGCAGAACGCCCGGCGTGCGCTCGCGCTCGCCGACACCGCGTACGTCATGGAACGCGGGCGCATCGTCCTCGCGGGCACCGGCGCCGAACTCGCTACGCACCGCGACGTCGTCGCGGCCTATCTCGGCGGCTGAGAACTGCTCGCGAAAGCGGTGGATACCGGCGAATCCCGGTGGATAACGCAACTTTTTTGTGGACAAGCGACCGAGCGATACGCAAGGGACTTGCGCGACGACGATAGTCGCACGTATGATACGGACACGTCGACGGTAATACGACGACGGCGAGCAACGAGAGGCTCGGAGGTGAAGGAACGAACGACGGACGACGCAAGTCGGACGACGCACAGTGAAAACACCGAACGAAGTTCGACGCCGTAATGGCTGACGCAAGTCAGCGAGGACGCGCGCAGATCGATTCTCGTGCTGATCGAAGCCGCTTGGGGAAACTTGGGCGGCTTTGTCGCGCTTTGTGGCTTTGGTGGCTGGGTGTGCGGCGGGCGATCGTGGCGTGCGCGTCAAGGCACGGTTTACGGGTGCGCGACGATCAACTTCGTGGTAGTCGGCAGGGACTTCCACTGTTCTGGGAACGTTGGTGGGGTTGTGGATTGGGTGAATTGGTGGGGAACGGCGTGGAGAACTGAAGATTCTTGTGGATCGTGGCAGTTTTGTGGCGGAATGATCTTGCGGTGTTCTTCGTGGGGCTTGTATGATGCGGACACGTCGGCGGTAACACGACGACGGGCGAGCGGCGAGATGCTCGCCGGGGCTGGACGAGAGACGAACGGCGCAAGCCGGGCGCACTCAGGACGACACCGAAATGAAGTTCGACGCCGGTCTGGCTGATGAAAGTCGGCGAGGCCGCGCGCAGATCAAACTCTCGCGCTGATCGAAGCCGCGCCGGGCAACTGGAGCGGCTTCGTCGCGTTCCGCGGCTGCTGCGCAGCACGTCGCCGGCACCGTGTGTCGCTACGCGTCATCCTTAGCCTCGTCGATGGGTGTGTAATGCGTGCATTGCTGCGGAATGACGTGGACAACGCAAGTTTCTTGTGGAGAGGTTGCGTGCGCGTCTTGCGTCTGCATGAGTGCGTCGGTACGATGCTTGCACGTCAACGGTGATGCGGGGGCGTGCGAGCGGCGAGAAGCTCGCAGGCGAGGAGCGGAGGTCGCGCGGTGAATGCCGGGCGGCGTGTGCAACGAGCCGAACAACGACGACGGCGTCATGGCTGGTGCAAGCCGGCGAGGGCGTTCGCGAAATGATTCTCGCCGATCGAAGCCGTGTGAGGAAACTCACGCGGCTTCTTCGCGTTCCGGAACGCGCTGCCGTCGAAGGGTGTGGATTGCGTGCAATGCTGCGGAACGCCGTGGACAACGGAAGTTTCTTGTGGAGAAGGTCGCCGAGGGTATTGTCGAGCGAAAACGCGGCGGTTACGCTACGTGTACGTCAACGATTCGTCAGCGACGGGCGAGCAGCGAGAAGCTCGCCGGCGGACGCGGACCACGGAAGGCGCAAGCCCAACGGATCCGACACCGCCGACACGAAGTTCGACGCCGCTCTGGCCTCACGGCGAGGGCGCGCGCAGATCGAGTTCTCGTGCTGACTGAAGCCGTGCGGCCCGCGCCGCGCGGCTTCGTCGCGTGTTCAGTTGCCGTTCCACGCGGTGAAGGGCGCGGGCTTCACATAGGGCGGCCCGACTTCGATCGTCATATCGAGATGGTTGGTGAGGTCGATCTTGCGCGGATCGCCGGCGTACGGACGGCCGTCGACCCAGACGGCGACGCGCTCGCCCTTCTTCGTCTTCGCGCCGGCGACGTCGGTACGGCCGAGCGGCTCACCCCAGACGTCGAACAGCTCGCCGAGCGTGAACGACTTGAAGTTCGGCGCTTCGATGTGAATGATGCCGTCGGGTGTATGGGTGTGGATCCAGTACAAGCACCCGGCGACGAGCGGACGGCCGACGTCGGGCGGGATCGCGACGGCTTTGCCGTGATCGAGAATCGTAAGATGCTGATGGATGTGCAGCACCGATCCTTCCATCGTGTCGCACCGGATGCCGTCGATCGGTTGGCCGTTCGGAGCCGCGGCCCGCGCGACGCCGGCGTGCGACGCCGCGATGAATGTCGCCGCTGCGATCAAGAGGACGCTGAATACTCGCATAAACCTCGCAAAATGACGCTCCCCTGCTGGAACGCCGGTGAGGGCCTTGCTGTTCCGGCTCAGCGTGCTCCTTCGTATGCCTGCCTAGCCGTAACGGGCGGCGACGGCGCGAGCAACGTCGGCCGCCGCACGGCGCACGTCGTCGGGCGCGATCACTTCGGCCTCGGCGCCCCAGCCGAGGGAGAAGCGCACGATCTCGAGCGGGTCGACGACGCGATAGGTGATCTCGACGCCGCCGTCCGGCTGTCGAACGACGCGCTGATCGCGCGCGATCGTCCGCGCCGTCGCGGCCTTCGCCACCACCGGCGAGAAGCGCACCGTCACCTCCGCGACCGTGTCGGAGTGGCGCACGCCGCTGACCGAGTTGGCGCCGTACGCCTCGAGGTTGAAGTCGGCCGGGCGTTCGAAGGTCTGCGGCGTTACCACGACCTCCGAGACGTTGTCGACGGCGAAGACCCGCATGTCGGTGCGCGCGTGATCGAACCCGACCAGGTATATCCGCCCGGACGACACGATGAAACCGTACGGATCGACCCGACGCTGAGTACGCGCCGCGTTCTTGTCGGTGTAGTCGAACTGCACGCGGCGGCGCTCGCGCTCGGCCGCCTGCAGCTGCTCGAACACCCGCTCGACCTCGGCGTCCATCGCGATCGCGCCGAACCGGATCGCCACCGACGCGTACTCGACCGAGGCTCCGGTGCGGCGGTCGCTCGAGCGCAGCAGCTTCTGCGTCGTTTCTTCGATCGCAGTAGCGAAAGTGCCACCGAGCGACGAGCCTAGCCGCTTGAGCGTCACGAGGCCGAGCAGTTCGCGGTGCGAGAGGTTGAGCCGTCGCAGGCTGTAGCCTTCGGCGAAGCGGTACGTCCCGGTTCCCCGATCGAAAAACCACGGGAAACCGGCGTCGGAGAGGACGCTGAGGTAGCGCCGCAAGGTCCGCGTGCTCGGCGGCTTGTCCTCCCCGATTTGGTCCTTGAGCTCCTCGAAGGTGAAGCGACCCTCGTCGATCGCGCTGAGGAGCCGCACCAGGAGCACGACCTTGGGCTCGGCCCGTTCATCCGCCACATAACCGGCTTCGCCATTTCCGTACGGTGTCCGTGCGTTTTCACATAGGGCGCGTGAGGATTGCGAAGAATCCTTTCTCCAACAGCTCACACTTTGGCAAGGAGCACCATGGACGACCAACGCACGGCGAAGCCCGTCGATCGAAAAGAGTTTCTTCGCCGGTCCGGCGCGCTCGGCATCGCCGGCGCGGCCGCCCTCGGCTTCCCCCTCCTCGAAACGCGCGCCGCCGGCGCGGCGACCCTGCTCCCCCCGCGCGACGTGATCGCGGCCGGCGGCGGTGCGACCATCAAGATCGGCCACATCGACGGCTTCTCCGGCGTCTATGCCTCCGCGTCGCAATCGCAGCAGCACGGGCTGGAAGTCGCCGTCGCTGAGGCGATGAAGAAAAACAACCGCATCAAGTACCAGATCGTCAAAGGCGACGACGCGAGCAAACCCGCCGACGGGACCACCGAGGCCAAGCGGCTCATCTCGCAGGAGAAAGTCGACGTCCTCGCCGGGTGCCTGAGCTCGGCGGTCGGCCTCGCCGTGTCGGCGACGGCCGAGGAGAACAACACGTTCTTCATGGCGATCGGGACGCACGACACCAACATCACCGGCCCGAAGGCGCACCGCGTCACCTTCCGTCAGACCTGTTCGAACGCGATGCTCGCCAACGCGATCGGACCGGAGCTGCTCAAGCACGGCAAGAAGTGGTACTTCCTGATCGCCGACTACGCGTTCGGGACCGACGGCGCCGCGCGCGTCAAGAAGATCCTGCTGGCGCACGGCGGACAGGTCGCCGGTGAAGACCTGCACCCGCTCGGACAGACGGACTACTCGTCGTACCTCACCAAGGCGCGCAACACCAACGCCGACGTGCTGTTCTTCTCCAACTACGGCCCCGACTGCCAGAACGCGACGAAGGCCGCGGTGCAGCTCGGCCTCAACAAGAAGATGACCTTCGGCGGCATCCTCTCCGGCAACGACGTCGCAATCGGCATGCCGGTCGACGACATCGTCGGCTCCATCTGGGGGTACGTCTGGGGTCCGGAAGCCGGCGGTGATGCAATGCAAGTCTACAACGCGCTCAAGCCGGGCGTGAACGCCGTCGATTGGCGCCAGTATCTCGGTTACATGACCGGCCGGAACATCATCAACCGTCTCAACGCCGCCGGCACGACGGACACCGAGAAGCTCGTCGAGGCGTTCGAGAACTACCACTACGACGCCGCGAAGAAGAGCGGCGCGTACTTCCGCAAGTGCGACCACCAGGCGATCCAGCAGACGTACGCCGGTGTAATCCTCCCGAAGAACAAGCGCCGCACGGAGGGCGAGTACTTCGGGATCGCTGCGACCGTCGGCGGCGAGTTCGCGGCGGAATCGTGCTCCAACCCCGACAGCGTGGCGGCCGAGAAAATCATCTCCTCGGAGAAGATCGGACCGCGCGAAGGCTACACCGTCGTCAAGGTGTAGGCGACTGGGTTCCAGACCCCAGGGCGGTCGCCGAGCGCGGCCGCCCTTCTTTTTTCACCTCGTTCTTAAAACCTTAGTTGACAGCCTCGGACGGGCCGTGATAGCGTCGGCGTATGCCCCGTAAGAAGTCGCCGACCCTCACCGAGGCGGAGTACCGGCTCATGCAGGTCCTGTGGGACCGCGAGGAGTCCAGCGTCGCGGATGTGGTCGAAGCCATCGGCGATCCGCCGCTCGCCTACAACACGGTTCTCACGACGATGCGGATCCTCGAGCAAAAGGGCTACGTGCGGCACAAGGCCGTCGGCCGCGCGTTCATCTATCGGGCGATCGTCGCGCGCGACGAAGCGCAGCGCAGCGTCGTCCAGCACGTCCTCTCGCGCTTCTTCGACGGCTCGCCGCGCGAACTGGTCCTGAACCTGCTCGAGTCCGAGGCCGTGGACGACCGCGAACTCGCGCGGCTGCGCGAACTGCTGGACGGCGCGCGGGAGAAATAACGTGCTGGAGGCGATCGTCAACGTCGCGCTGCGAGCGATCCTCGCCAGCGTCCTGCTGGGCGGCGTGCTGGTCCTCGCCGTCCTCGCCGCGACCCGCTGGCTGTCCCTCACCGCATCGACCCGCCACGCTCTCTGGACGATCGCTCTCATCGCGATGGCGGTGATGCCTCTTGCCGGGCTGGGCGTCAGCCTCGCCCGCGGCATGGCTCCGCGGCCCGCCCTCGTCGCCGACTCACCCGCCGTCGTCGATCCCGTGCCCGCGCACCATGCCGCACCGAACACGCATCCGGACCCGTCGGGCGGAGCATCGTCGCACTACGCCGCGGCGTCACGCCCCGCCGGCTTCTCGTTCCCGCACCTCGGCTTCACTGGCTTCAACTTCACGCCGCGGCTGTCGCGAGAGCTGGCGCTCGGCGTCGTCGGCGTGTGGCTGGCCGGCGCGCTGATCGGCCTCGTCGGGCTGTTGGCGAGCATCGTGCGCGTCCGGGGGCTCAAGAAGCGGTCCAGCCCGCTCGAAGGCGACCTCGCCGACGAGCTGCCCTGGCTCACCGACGTCGCCTCCGGACGCGAGATCTATCTGCGCCTCTCGTTCGAGACCGAGACGCCCGTCGCGATCGGTTTCCGGCGGCCCGTGATCTTGATCCCGACCGAGCTGGCGACCGCGGCCGGTCTCGGCGGGATCGAATCGCTCATCCTCCACGAACACGCGCACCTGCGGCGCTACGACGACTGGACGAACCTCGTGCAGCGCACGATCGAACGCGTCTTCTGGTTCAACCCGATCGTGTGGCTGGTCGGGCGGCGCATCGCGCTCGAACGCGAGATCGCCTCCGACGACGCGGTCGTCGAGAAGACCGGCGCGGCCCACGAGTACGCCACGTCGCTGTGGCGGCTGGCGCGCGAGATGCGCATGCCGGAACACGCGGTGGTCGCGCCCGGCGCGCTGCTCACCCGCAAGCAGATCACCGTGCGCATCGAGCTGCTGCTCGACAAGAACCGCGCGCGGCTGCGCCGTTCCCCGGCGGCCGCCTGCGGCGTCGTTCTGGCCGGGCTGCTCGCCGTCGGGTTCGTCGCGACGAGCGCGCCGGCAGTTGAGCTTCCCGCCGCTCCGCTCTCCGCTATGGCCGCCGATCAGCACATCATCATCGTTCAGCAGCCGCGGAGCGACCTGACCGTCGTGCCGCCCACCGTCCCGGTGCGGCCGACGCCGCCGCTTCCGGACGTGGCGCCGGTGCCGCACGTGCACGTCGACGTCGCCGCGATCATCCACGACGCGCTCGCCGATCTGCCCAAACAAATCGCGCAAGACGAGCCCGGCATGCCGCACAGCGGCCGATCGTTGAATGGTCTGAAGCTCACCCGAGACCTGATCGCGGAATGCAAGGGATGTTCGCTGCGCAACGCCGACATGCGGGGGCTCGATCTGCACGGTCTCACGCTGGTCGGCGACAACATGAGCGGCGCCGACCTGCGCGGCGCGAACCTGGCCGGCGCTCGGCTCACCGGCGTCTCGCTGGCGCGCGCAAACCTCTCGACGGCCGACCTGCGCGGCGCGGTGCTGAGGGGCGTCGAACTGCGCGATGCCAACTTCGACGGCGCGCTGCTCGACGATGTCCGTCTTAACGGCGTTTCGTTCAGACACGTGAGCCTGCGCGGAGTGGCGCTGCGCAGCGTTGTCGCGAACTGCAGCGGCTGCGATTTCTCCGGGATGGATCTGCACGGGCAGGACCTGCACGGCATCACGCTAATCGGGGCCGACTTCAGTCGGGCCGACCTGCGCAACGCGAACCTCGCGAACGTGCGCTTCAGCGGCGTCGACTTCTCGTACGCCAACCTCAGCGGCGCCGATCTGAGCGGCGCGATTTTAAGCGGATGCCAGCTCGGCGGCACCAACCTGCACGGCGCCAAAACCACCGGCATGACCTTGCAAGGGACCGTGCTCGGCGGCTGACGCCGAGCCTCTTTCTCGTGCTCGTCACTCTTATATCGTTAGTTGCAAGGAGTCATTCGTGATCCGACCGCCCGCGTTGGTGCCCGTTCACCGATGGCGATCGACCGCGTTCGTGCCGTCACGGCAGCGTCGGCGTCCATCGCTCGGCGCACGACCGCCGCTCCGTCTGGATCGGCGACGGCGACGTTGCGATCCCGTCCGTCCCGCCGTTGCCACCCGTGCCGCCGGCGCCGCCGGACGAGCGCGAGAGTCCCTGACGTTTAGGACGCTAGCGGCGAGCGATCATGACGGCGACGCGGCGCCGTTCGGCAAAGAAGCGGGGCAGCCACGTGTCGCGCGGATACTTCGCCCGCCAATCGGAGATCGCGTCGTCGACGAGCGCGAGCATCCCGCTCATCGAGGCCACGTTGCGCTCGCCGCCCGCGGCACGGCGCTCCAGACCGTCGAGGGCATTGCGAATACCGAGCACGCTCATCTTCATCCGGCCGAAGTACTCGTCGGCCGGCGCCAGGTCGTGAATGCTCCTGGCTTGCGCGGTCGAACACAGACACGCAGCGAGCATTGCGACGATGAGGAGCGTGCGACGCATGGAAACCTCCTGGAGTCAGTATCGCGGCTGCTGAGCGTACTCGCTCTGCGGATACGAGGCGATGAGCCAATCGAGCGTGTCGTTCTTGCGCACCCGCGCGTCGTCCAAGTCGAGTTTGGCGTAGAGCTGCGCGAGCGCGTAGGCGTACTTGGGGATCCACGGATCGCGCGGGAAGTGGGTCTGCCAGTCGCGCAATGCGTCCTCGACCAGGACCGCCTTGTCGAAGATGTGCTCGGCCTGCCCGGGTTCCACGTCGGCGCGCGCGGCCAGATCGCGCAGCGAATTGCGAACGCCCAGGATGCTCATCTTCAACCGCCCAAAATAGCGATCGGCCGGCGCGAGACCCGACATCGGTTTCGCAATCACTGGGGCGGCGAACGATGCCACGAGCAGCAATGCCAAGAAGATCCGCTTCATAACGAGCACGTCCTTGTCGCAGGGGTGAACGAGCGTGCCCGCAACCAGTCCATGGCTGCCGCTCGTATGACCTCTATCGGACGCCTCCGTCGCTGAATTCAGTCCGCGAGGAAGCGTCCGTTCGTCACGTGCACGGTAGTGTGACGCCCATCCGCGGGCGAGCGCTTATTCGGGATCGGCGAACAAGAACGCGAGATCTTCGCGAGTCAGCGTCTTCGCCACCGCGCTGTCGGCCTTCACGACCGTCCTGGACAAGGCGGTCTTGCGCTCGGCGAGCGCGCGGATCTTCTCCTCGACCGAGCCGGCGGTCACCATGCGATACGCGGTGACCGGGCGGATCTGCCCGATGCGGTGCGTTCGATCGATAGCCTGGCGCTCGACCGCCGGATTCCACCACGGATCGTAGAGGATCACGTAGTCGGCGGCCGTCAGCGTCAGGCCGACGCCGCCCGCCTTGAGCGAGCAGAGAAACACCGGCGGTCCGTCGTCGCTCATGAACCGTTCGACTTCGGCCTGCCGATCGCGGTCCTTGGTCGAGCCGTCGAGGTAGCCGTAGGCGACGCCGCGCCGGTCGAGCGCCGTGCGCATCACCTTGAGCATCGAGGAGAACGCGCTGAACACCAGCACCTTGTGGCCGCCGTCGAGCACTTCGTCGACCGTCTCGAGGAAAGCGTCGAACTTGCCGCTGGCCTCGGGGTCGTCCAAATACTCCGGCACCAGCAAGCCCGGATGCGCGCACACCTGGCGCAAGCGCGTGAGCGCCGCGAGTACGTGCACCGTCGCCGATTCGGCGCCGTCTTCGTCCAGCTTCGCCAGCACGTCGCGCCGCGCGGCCTCGGCGATCCCGCGATACAACCGCCGCTGCAGCGGCGTGAGCTCGCACTCGATGATCGCTTCGGTCCGTTCCGGTAGTTCTTTCGCGACGTCTTCTTTGGTGCGCCGGAGCAGGAAGGGCTCCAGGCGCGAGCGCAGCGACATCGCCGCTCGCTCGTCGCCGTCCGCGATCGGGAGCTCGAACCGCCGCCGGAACGACGCCTCCGAGCCGAGCAGCCCCGGTTCGACGAACCCGAAGATCGCCCACAGATCGCGCAGCGAGTTCTCGACCGGCGTTCCCGTCAGCGCCAGCCGATGGTCGGCCTGCAGCCCGCGCACGACCTTGGCGATCTGCGAACTGGGATTCTTCGCGTTCTGCGCCTCGTCGAGGACGAGGGTCCGGAAGCGGAAGCGCTCCAGGTGCTGCGCGTCCAGGCGCGCCAGCGCATACGAGGTGATGATCACGTCGAACTCGTGGATCGTGTCGTACTTCGACGCCCGATCGCTCCCCGATTGCAGGCGCAGGGTGCTCAAGCTCGGCGCGAACTTCCGAATCTCGTTCTCCCACGTATGCGTCACCGACGTCGGGGCGATCACGAGAACGGGAGAGCTGCCTTCGTCTTCCTTGCGCTTCGCGACGTGCGCGATCAGTTGCGAGGTCTTCCCGGTGCCCATGTCGTCCGCGAGGATACCGCCGAAGCGGAACGACGAGAGGTACGACAAGAAATCGAGACCGCGGCGCTGGTAGTCGCGCAGCGGCAACACGAGCGCCTCCGGCGCTTCGACCTGCTCGATCCCCTCGAAATTACGCAGCCGTTCGCGAACGCGTTCGACTTCCTCCGGCAGCGCGACGTCGCCGAACGCCTCGTGCAGCTCGTCGCGCATCGCGACCAGCGATGCGAGCCCGGTGCGGCGCCGGTCATTGAGTTCCGAGAGCAGATTCTGGCGCGAACGCAGATCGCCGACGTCGACCAGTTGACCGCGCACTTCGGCGTAGCGGCCCTTCGCTCCGAGCAGCGCGCGCAGTTCATCGCGGGTGAGCGGCTCGCCGCTCCCGACGAAGACCGAGACGTCGAGGTCGAACCAGTCGCCGCTCTCGGTCGCCGTCGCGTGCACCGAGACGTCGACCGTACCGCCGCCGACGAGCGTCGCGAGCGAGTCGTCGAGCCGTACTTCGGCGTCGTCCCACTCGGGCCACAGCGTGCGCACGACGTCGGCCGCGCGATCGGCGTCGTGCAGCGCGAAGCCGTCTGCACCGCGCGGCACGAAGCCCGCCTCGAGGAAGCGGCGCGAGAACGCGCGCGCGACCTCAGGTGCGAAGCGGACGAAACGGCCGTCGTTCGGGGTCACTGCACCGTGCGGATTGAATGCGACGTACGCGCCGCCGGCGAGGTCGACGAAGCCCAAGCGCGCGAGCAGCGCGCCATCGCGCCACGCCGCGCGGATCACCATCCCGGGCCGCTGTGCGTCGATGACGCCGAGCGCCTTGCGCTCCTCGGCGGTCAGGAACGGCGCGACGCGCGCGATCGCGCGCATGGACGGAGCACCGTCTTGCGCGGCGGCAGCCTCGGCGATCTTCGCCGCCGCGATGATCTTGCGCGGGTCGAACGCGCCGTCGAGGAGATACGCGGTTCGATCGACGACCAGCCAACCCGGCGGCCCGTCGAGGACGAAGCCGCCGGCCGGCGAGACGCGCACGTCTTCGGCGGCTTCGAGCACCGGCGCGAAGGCGGCACCTTGGCGCTGCGCGCGCAGGCGCACTCCTCGTGTCTCGATCGCGAACGGGGGCAATTCCGCCGGGTGCCGGTTGTCGCCGGGAGCGTCGTCGAAGCGCAGCCGCGGATGGCGCGCCAAACGGAATAGTGCCCGCGCGAGGGCTTTGGTGGACGCGCGCGCGCCGAACGCCTCTTGCACCGCGTCGTCGCGCAGCAGCGAGCGATCGACTTCGTCCCAATCGTCGGCCGGCGTCTGGTCCATCATCGCGAGGATCGCGTCGGCATCGCGAATGACGCCGCGCAGTCGCGGTGTGTCGAGATAGAGCGCGCCGCCGATCGCACCGGCGGAACTCAGCGTCACGACCGGCCACACGGCTCGCGCGCGCGTGCGCGCCGCATCGGACTCCGCATCGGGAAGCCACGAGAGGTCGGCTTCCGCCGGGTCGGGCGAGGGCATGGGCAGCGCCGCGTCCTCGGCGGTCCGCACGATCTCCAGCGTCGCGACGACGTGTTCGCACACGCCGGTCGCACCGCAGGTGCACACCGAACGCAGCGCCTGCGGCCCCGTTCCGGACGCCCACTCGACGGCTGTCTGGACCGGGACGCGGTCCTTCACCGCCGCTTCGATGCGGGCGGCTTCGACGGATCGCAAGGCGACTCGGCCGTCGTCGACGAGGGCGAGTGCGTTGCGGGTCAGGTCACGGGCGAACCACGTGCCGATCTGGGCCGGAAGCCGGGATCGCCACAATGCGTACGGGGTCAACCTTTCGGTATTCGTCACAAACCCGTCGGTTTCCCGACGGGTTTGTGTGGTTTCGGCGAAGCCGCCCGCACTAGACGGGCTGGACTTCGGGCTGGCTCGGAGCCGGCGGCTCGATGTGGGGGATCTTCGAGAAGCGCAGCTTCTCGGGGTTGTCCGCGCTCACTTCGGCGAGGATGCGGTCGCCGGTCGAGAAGTTGCCTTTGAGCATCTCCTCGGCCAGTTCGTCTTCGACCTCGCGTTGGATCGCCCGGCGCAGCGGGCGAGCGCCGAACTGCGGGTCCCAGCCCTTCTTCGCGAGGAGCTGCTTGGCGTCTTCGGTCACTTCGAGGTGCATGTCCTGAGCCTTCACCTCGCGGATGACCTTCTCCAGCTCCAGCCCGACGATCTCGGCGATCTGCTCGCGGCTGAGCTGATGGAAGACGACGATCTCGTCGACGCGGTTGAGGAACTCCGGCCGGAAGGCGTGCTTCACCTCGTCGAGCACCTTGTTCTTCATGCGCTCGTACGCCTGATCGTCGGGCGTCCCGTCCTGCTTGCGCGGGCGGAAGCCGATGTCGGTCGACGTCTGCATCCCGGTGGCGCCGACGTTCGAGGTCATGATGATCACGGTGTTCTTGAAGTCGACGACGCGGCCCTGAGAGTCGGTCAGCCGGCCGTCTTCGAGCACCTGCAGCAGCAGGTTGAACACGTCCGGATGCGCCTTCTCGATCTCGTCGAGCAGCACCACGGAGTACGGACGGCGGCGCACCGCTTCGGTGAGCTGTCCGCCCTCTTCGTAGCCGACGTATCCCGGAGGTGCGCCGACCAGCCGCGAGACCGCGTACTTCTCCATGTACTCCGACATGTCGATGCGGATCATCGACTCGGAGTCGTCGAACATGAACTCGGCGAGCGAACGCGCGACCTCGGTTTTGCCGACGCCCGTCGGGCCGAGGAAGATGAACGAGCCGATCGGACGCTTCGGGTTCTTGAGGCCCGCGCGCGAACGGCGGATCGCCCGGGTGACCGTCGAGACCGCTTGGTTCTGGCCGATCACGCGCTTGTGCAGCTGATCTTCCATCCCGAGCAGCTTCGCCGTCTCGGCCTGCGCGAGGCGCGAGACCGGAATCTTCGTCCACGACGAGACGATGTGGGCGATGTCGTCCTCGGTGACTTTGAGCGTCTTGTCCTGCAGCGCGCGCTTGTCGGCCCACTCGGACTCGAGACGCTGCTTCTCGAGGCGCAGCTTCTCCTCGCGGTCGCGGATCGCGGCGGCTTTTTCAAACTCTTGCGACTTGACGACCGACTCTTTTTCTTGCTTGACCTGCCGGATCTGGTTCTCGATCTCGCGGATCTCCGGAGGGGGCAGGGTGGCCTGCAGCCGCACGCGCGACGCGGCTTCGTCGATCAAGTCGACGGCCTTGTCGGGCAGGAAGCGATCCGCGATGTAGCGATCGCCGAGTTTGGCAGCTGCGACCAGCGCTTCGTCGGTGATGGTGACCTTGTGATGCGCTTCGTAGCGGTCACGCAGGCCCTTGAGGATCTCGACGGTCTCTTCGACCGACGGCTCTCCGACCATGACCGGCTGGAAGCGGCGCTCCAGCGCCGAGTCCTTCTCGATGTGCTTGCGGAACTCGTTGAGCGTGGTCGCGCCGATGCATTGCAGCTCGCCGCGCGCGAGCGCGGGCTTGATGATGTTCGACGCGTCGATCGCGCCCTCGGCGGCGCCCGCACCGACCAGCGTGTGCAGTTCGTCGATGAAGAGGATGATCTCGCCGGCGGCGCCGCGGATCTCGTCCATGACGCGCTTCATGCGCTCCTCGAACTCACCGCGATACTTGGTCCCGGCGACGAGGCCGGCGAGGTCGAGCGTGATCACGCGCTTGTCGCGCAGGGGCTCCGGCACTTCGCTCTTGATGACGCGCTGGGCCAGGCCCTCGGCGATCGCGGTCTTGCCGACGCCCGGCTCACCGATCAGCGCCGGGTTGTTCTTGGTCCGGCGGCTGAGGATCTGGATGACCCGCTCGATCTCGTTGGCCCGGCCGATGACCGGGTCGAGCTTGTTCTCGCGGGCGAGCGTGGTGAGATCGCGGCCGTACGCGTCGAGGGTCGGGGTCTTCGACTTGCCCTTGGGCGCAGGCGGCTGGCCCTCGGCGCCGAGCAGCGAGGTCGTTTGGACCCGCACCTTCGCCGGGTCGACGCCCAGGTTGGTCAGGACGCGAGCCGCCACGCCTTCACCCTCGCGGATGAGGCCGAGCAGCAAGTGCTCAGTCCCAATGTAATTATGGTTGAGCTGGCGCGCTTCTTCAAACGCGAGCTCGATCACGCGCTTGGCGCGCGGCGTGAACACCATCTCCTGCTGAACGGTCTGGCCGCCGCGCCCGACGATCGCCTCGACCTCCTGGCGGACCTTGGCCAGGTTGACGCCGAGCGTCTCCAGCACTTTGGCCGCTAAGCTTTCGCCCTCAGAGATGATGCCGAGCAGGATGTGCTCGGTCCCGATGTAGTTGTTCCCGAGGCGCTGTGCTTCTTCTTGAGCCAGCACGATGCTGCGCCGCGCGCGTTCGGTGAACGGTTCCCACATTGACATGACCCTACGAAACTCCCCGAGCGGCCCAGCCGCTCCTGCCGCCAAGCCGCCGAAGTTTGGAAGAACCCAGCACGGCCTTGGTGATTATTAAACTGTAAACCGGTTCGTTCAGTTTCAAACCCTCAGCCGGGCACGGCTGCAGGCATGGTTGGTTTCCTCGGTGGCCGACATGCCCTGCATCGGTCCTCGGCCGGCTTCGTGAAAGCTTCGTTCGTTTGTCCTCTACCCAGCATGGAACCTGGGTGCCTCGGGGCGAACGGAGGGGCTCTCCGCCGCACCCGAGAGGTTGCCTGCAATCCACCTGACAGTCGCCCAGTTGACGGACCAGCTCGTCAACGGGATCACCTTGGGGATGCTCTACATCCTCGTCGCCCTCGGACTCAACATCATTCTGGGCCTGATGGGAGTGATCAACTTCTCCCATGGCGCCTTCTTCATGTTGGGCGCCTACTTGATGTACCAGTTCAACGGCATGCTCGGCTTTTGGCCGGCAATCGTCGTCGCCGCGGTCCTCGTCGGCCTGCTCGGGATGGCATTCGAGTCGACGCTCATTCGGCCGCTGTACAAACGAATACCCGAGTACACGCTGCTGCTCACCTTCGGGACGGCGCTGATCTTCGCGCAGATCGTACGCAAGGTCTGGGGCGACGACGCGGTTCGGGTCGACACGCCGGGCTACATCCCGCAGTCGATCAATCTGGGGGGCCTGCAGTTCCCGTTCTACAAGGACGTGTTCCTCGTGCTCCTGACGATCGTGATCCTCGCCGCCGTGTGGCTGCTGCTCAATAAAACGAACATCGGCATCATCATTCGGGCCGGGACGCGCGACGCGGAGATGGTCAAGATCCTCGGGATCAACATGCCGCTGATGTTCACGCTGGTGTTCGGGATCGGCTCGCTGATGGCCGGACTCGCCGGCGCGCTCGCGGCGCCGATCTACGCGATCCAGCCGAGCCTCGCCTCGCAGTGGATCGTGCTGACCTTCGTCATCGTGATCGTCGGCGGCATCGGCTCATTCTGGGGCGCGATCGTCGGCGGACTGCTGATCGGCATTCTTTCGAGCCTGATGGCGCTGCTCTGGCCGCCCGCCGTCGACGTCACCGCCTACATCCTCATGGGGATCATCTTGCTGGTGCGGCCGCGCGGTCTGTTCGGCGTCGAAGGGCTCTTCGAATGATCGTTCGACAAGCTCAGGGTGACACGAAGGGCGGCGTTCGCGCCGTGCTCACCCACCCGCTGGTGTGGACGGCGATCCTGTTCCTGATCCTGCCGAAAATCGCCGGCGCGAACCCGTTCACCGGCCAGTGGAGCGGCTTCGTCGGCATCGCCACGACGATGGTGATCTTCGCGCTGTTCGCCGGCGGGTTCAACCTGCTGTTCGGCCACGTCGGCGAACTCTCGTTCGGCCACGCGATGTTCTTCACGCTCGGCGCGTACACGACCGCGCTCTACAGCAACGGCTTCAACGTCCAGGTGTTGGGCATGACGCTCCATCACGACAAGGGCGGCAACCTGCTGGTCGCGCTCGTCCTCTCGCTGCTCGTTGCCCTGTTGTGGGCGTGGCTGTTGGCACGAATCATCGTCCCGCGCTCGAGCGGCATCTACTTCTCGATGATCACGCTGGCGTTCGCTCAGGTGATCTTCTTCATCACGTACCGCTGGAGCGACCTCACCGGCGGAGAGGACGGGCTGCAGAACATCGCACGGCCGCAGCTCTTCGGCGCCGATTGGCTCTCGAGCTCGGACCACTTCTATTGGTTCGCGGCGGTCTGCGTGTTCGTCGCGCTCTGCGGCCTGTACTGGATCCTGCACTCGCCGTTCGGCAGCGTGCTGCACGCGATCCGCGAGAACAAGCAGCGCGCGCGCTTCCTCGGCTACGACGTCGACAAATACCGCGTCAACGCGTTCGTCCTCTCGGCGATGTTCCCGGCGATCGCGGGCTGGCTGTGGACGTACTTCCAGCAATCGATCAATCCGGACGCCGGCTCGGTCGAGTACTCCGGCAACGTCGTGATGATGTCGATGCTCGGCGGCATGCAGGCGTTTCTCGGTCCGACGCTCGGCGCGTCGATCTACTACGAGCTGCAGAACAACGTCTCGCAGCTGACCAAGTACTGGGAAGCCTGGATCGGCATCGTGTTCGTCGTCTTCGTGTTGATCGGGCCGCGCGGCATCATGGGGATCGCCGACGACATCCGCCATTACGGTTTCGCGACGGCGCTGCGCCGCGGGTTCTCGCGCAAGGCGCGCGTCGAGACGGAGATGCAGGAAGAGGTCCCGCCCGTCGTCGAGGACGAGCCGTCCGCCGCCGAGTCGGTGCGCTGATGGCGAGCGACGGCATCATCTTCCGCACCGAGGGTCTGACCCGGCGTTTCTCCGGCTTCACCGCCGTCAACAACGTCTCGATCGAGATCCCCGAAGGCGGCGTCCGCACGATCATCGGCCCGAACGGCGCGGGCAAGACGACCTTCTTCAACCTGCTCAGCGGCCTGCTGCCGCCCAGCGAAGGGCGCATCTGGTTCCGCGACCGCGAGATCACCAAACTCCTCGCCTACCAGCGGGCGCGGCTCGGGATCTCCCGGTCGTTCCAGATCACGAACATCTTCGGGCACCTCACGGTGTTCGAAAACGTGCGGCTGGCGGCGCAAGCGGTCAACGACGGCAAGGCCAACTTCTTCCTCCCGGCTTCGCGGATGGGGAATCTGAACGAGACGACGGAGCGCGTGCTCCACGACGTCGGCCTGTGGGACGCCCGCGACGCGCTGGCCGAGAATCTCTCGCACGGCGATCAGCGCCGGCTCGAGATCGGCCTGGTGATCGCCGGCGATCCGCCGGTCCTCTTGCTGGACGAACCGCTCGCCGGAATGTCGCCGACCGAGACGCACGAGACGGTCGAGTTGATCCAGCGCATCTCGCCGGGTCGCACGATCCTGCTCGTCGAGCACGACATCGACGTGGTGATGTCGATCTCGACCACCATCACCGTCCTCCAAACAGGCGCCGTGCTGGCGACCGGGACGCCGGCCGAAATCCGCAGCAACGAAGCCGTCCAGCGCGCGTACTTGGGAGAGTTGGTCTGAGCATGCTCCTTGAACTCGACCGCATTAACGCCTACTACGATAAGAGCCACGTTCTGCAGAGCGTGTCGCTCGAGGTGGATGAGGGCGAGGTCGTCGCGCTGCTCGGTCGGAACGGGTCGGGCCGTTCGACGACGTGCAAGACGATCATGGGACTCGTCCAGGCGAAGACCGGCACGATTCGGTTCAAAGGCAGGGACATCACGAACAAGACGCCGTTCGCGCTCGCGCAGATGGGGATCGCGTTCGTTCCGGAAGACCGCCGCATCTTTCCGAACCTGACGGTCGGTGAGAACCTGCGGCTGGCGTCGCTCGCCGGACGCAAAGGCGTGTGGACCGAGAAGCGGGTCTACGAGTACTTCGCGGTGCTCGGCGAACGCCGCGACAAACCGGCGAAGCTTTCGGGCGGCGAACAGCAGATGCTGGCGATCGCGCGCGCACTGATCGCCAATCCCGACATCATCCTGCTCGACGAACCGATGGAAGGACTCGCTCCGCTCATCGCACGCAACGTGGAAGAGGTCGTGCGTGCGATCCGCGACGAGGGACACACGATCTTGCTGGTCGAGCAGAACGCGCACGTGGCGATGAGCCTCTCCAGCCGCGGCTACGTCCTCTCGAACGGCCGGGTCGTCGGTTCGGGGTCGATCGCGGAGCTCGAAGCCGACGAGCCGATGATGCAGCGTTACCTGGCCGTCTGACGGTCACCGGAACCTTTGGCCGCGCCGGCGTATCGTAGCGGCCGTATGGTGACGACGGAAATCGTGCGCGAGGCGCTCAAGGACGTGGAAGACCCCGAGCTGCACATGGGGATCCTGGATCTGGGGCTCGTGTACGATGTCGCGTGCGAGGGGCCTCACGGGGCGGACGTCACCGTCACGATGACGCTGACCTCGCCGATGTGTCCGGTGGGCCCGATGTTCAAGCAGGCGGTCCTCAGCAAAGTCGAGAGCGTCGAGGGCGTCAAGAAGGCCAACGTCGAGATCACGTTCAGCCCGCCATGGGATCCGAAAACGATGGCCAGCGACGACGTGAAGCTGGCGCTCGGAATCTGGTAGCGCCCCAACTTTACCCGCGGCGGTAACGCCGCGGTGCCTGCCTGCCGATTCATCGGAGGTGCGGCCTTACCGTTTGCGCTGCACCGCGTGCGGTGCGCTCTACGACGACGACGGCGTCCGGTTGGACTGCTCGCGGCTGCACGCGCCCTCGCTGCTGCGCAGCGTCTACGCCGAGCGCGCCTTTGCGTGCACCGACCTCCCGTCGATGGCGCGCTACCGCGGTTGGCTTCCGCTGGGGCGAGAGGTCGTCACCCGAGCCCGCACCGGCGTGTACCGCAGCGAAGCGCTGGGCGCGCGACTGGGCTTGCGCCGGCTCTGGATCGCGTTCAGCGGCTGGTGGCCCGAGCGCGGGGCGACTTTGGAGAGCGCGACGTTCAAGGAACTCGAAGCGGTGGCGGTGCTCGGCCGCCTCGCGCCGGACGAACGCCGCACGATGGTCGTCGCGTCGGCCGGCAACACGGCGGCGGCGTTCGCTCAGATCGCGACCGAGCACGACCTGCCGGTCCTGATCGTCATCCCGCTCGACGCGTGGGACGGGCTCGCCGCGCAGGTGCGGATCGGGCCGACCGTCCGTGTCGCCGCTGTCGAGGACGGCACCTACGACGACGCGATCGTCATCGCGAAGCGGCTCGCATCCCGCGACGGCTACGTCTTCGAGGGCGGCGTGCGCAACGTCGGCCGCCGCGACGGGATGGGCACCGCGCTGCTCGCCGGGGTCGAAGCGATCGGAGCGCTGCCCGACGCGTACGTCCAAGCCGTCGGAAGCGCGGCGGGTGCGCTGGCCGCGCACGAGGCGGCGCTGCGTCTGCTCGACGACGGCCGATTCGGTACCCGTCTGCCGCGCCTGCTGCTCGCCCAGAACGCGCCCTTCACGCCGATCCACGACGCCTGGACGCGCCGCAGTGCTGCGCTCGACGAGCGCAGCCCGCTGGTCGCGCGCGATCAGCTCGCCCGCATCGGTGCCGCGGTGCTCTCGAACCAGGCCCCCCCGTACGCGACGGTCGGCGGGGTGCGCGAGGCGCTAACCGACAGCGACGGCGGCACCTACGCGATCGGTAACGACGACTTGACGGCGGCGATGCTGCAGTTCGCCGAGCTCGAGGGAATCGACGTCGAGCCGGCCGCCGGTGTCGCGCTCGCGGCGCTCGCCCGCGCCGCGCGCGACGGCGACGTAGGTCCCGACGACGCCGTGCTGCTCCACGTCACCGGCGGCGGACGAGCCCGGCGCGCGCCGGTACTCCTCGCGCAGCGGCCGGCAGCGATCGTCCGGCGTGACGAGCACGCCGCGGAAAAGATCGACGCCCTCTTCGCCTGAGCGCACGCCCGAGCGACCCCGCCGGTTGGGTACGAACTCTTCGTGAAGAGCAGCATCGTGCGTACGCCGCTCGCCGTCGCGGCGCTGGCGTGCATCGTCTTGGCCGCCGGGCTCGGCGCGCCGCCTGCCGCCATCGCGGCGCGCGGGACGGACCTCCCGCAGATGAGCGCGGACCCGATTCCGACCCCGACCCCGATCTTCAACCTCGCGGCTCCGCCGCTCAGCGTCGGCTCGCCAAGCGCGGTCGACTCGTGCGCGGACGATTCATTCCTGGCGGCCCGCTCGGTGCCGGAGCCCTGGGAGCAAGAGGTCACCGTGTGTGGGAGGGTGATCGACGCGCCCGCCGGCTTGACCCGCGGCGGCCCGCGCCCCGCATTCGCCGTCGACGTCGACGGCACGAAGCCGATCGCCGTGATCGGCGCGCCGAACGGGAATCCCGGCGACACCGTCGTCGTCCACGGCCGCTACCATCGCGACAAGTCCGGCGCCGACTGGATCGACCGCGTCACGCAGACCGTCAGCCGCGCGTGGAGCCAGCCCGGCTACGTCATCCTCAACGGCACGACGTACCAGTAGCGCCCGCGCGCCGGGGCGAAGCACGCGGGGTGAGCACGACCGAATCGCCGCACGACCGCGCCTACCGCCGTTTGGAACAGATGCGGGCCGAGTCGCTGGCACCCGCCGGCGAGGAGGCCAACGAGCGGCAGCGCGCGCGCGGGAAGCGCACCGCCCGCGAACGCGTCGAAGCGCTGGTCGATCCCGACTCATTCGTCGAGCTCGACCGCTTCGCCGTCCATCGTACGACCGAGTTCGGCCTCGACGAGCGATCGTTTCTCGGCGACGGCGTCGTCACCGGTCATGCCACGATCGACGGGCGCCAGATCTTCATCTTCTCGCAGGACTTCACCGTGCTCGGCGGGTCGCTCGGTGAGGTGATGGCCGAGAAAATCTGCAAAACGATGGATCTCGCCGTGCGCACCGGTTCGCCGATGATCGGCATCAACGACTCGGGCGGCGCGCGCATTCAAGAAGGCGTCGTGAGCCTCGGCGGCTATGCCGAGATCTTCTGGCGCAACGTCCAGGCCTCGGGCGTGATCCCGCAGATCAGCCTGATCGCCGGTCCGTGCGCCGGCGGCGCGGTCTACTCGCCGGCGATCACCGACTTCACCGTCATGGTCGAGGGCATCTCGCAGATGTTCATCACCGGCCCCGACGTGACGAAGACGGTGACCGGCGAAGACGTCAGCTTCGACGAATTGGGCGGCGCGCTGACCCACGCCACCAAGAGCGGCGTCGCCCATCTCATCGCGGCTGACGAAGACGAGATGAACGATCACTGCCGGCGCCTGCTCTCGTTCATGCCCTCGAACAATCTCGACGATCCGCCGGTCGTCCCGACCGGCGACGATCCGCTGCGCGTCGCGAGCGAGCTCGACGCCTTGATCCCCGACTCGCCGAACAAACCGTACGACATCCTTGACGCAATCGTTCCGACCCTCGACGACGGCGACTTCTTCGAGATCTTGCCGCTCTGGGCGCAGAACGTCGTGACGGGCTTCGGACGGATCGGCGGCCGCAGCGTCGGCGTCGTTGCCAATCAGCCGATGTTCCTGGCCGGCGTGCTCGACATCAACGCTTCGATCAAAGCCGCGCGGTTCGTGCGCTTCTGCGACGCCTTCAACATCCCGCTGCTGACCTTCGTCGACGTGCCGGGGTTCTTGCCCGGCACGAGCCAGGAGTGGGGCGGCATCATCAAACACGGTGCGAAGCTGCTCTACGCGTTCGCCGAAGCGACGGTGCCGAAGATCACCGTCATCACGCGCAAGGCGTACGGCGGCGCGTACGACGTCATGGCGTCCAAGCACATCCGGGCCGACTTCAACTTCGCCTGGCCGACGGCGGAGATCGCGGTGATGGGTTCGGCCGGAGCGGTCAAGATCCTCAGCCGCCGCGAAATCTCCGCCGCCTCCGACGCCGACGCGAAAGCCGCCGAGCTCGCGGCCGAATACACCGAGCACTTCGCGAACCCGTTCATCGCCGCGCAGCGCGGCTACGTCGACGACGTCATCAACGCGAGCGAAACCCGCCGCGCCGTCTCGCGTGCCCTCGACGCGCTCGCCAACAAACGCGTCGAGCGGCCACGGCGCAAACACGGCAACATCCCGCTCTAACGCGAACGCCGCCGGCGCCTTATGGCGTGGTGGCGGTCGCCGCTCGCAAACGCTGCACGATCGGCCCGTCGGGCGGGCCGAGGACCGTGACGGAGGTCGAACCGGAGATCCAGCTCGACGATTCGGCGTCGCCGTCGGCGGCGCGCTCGACCATCAGCACGCGATCGCCGCGCCGCGGTTCGACCACCAGCTGCACGCTCGCGTTGTCGGCGCCGATCCGCACCGAGTCCACTGGGACGCCGGACGGCACGACGAGGGGAAACGTGGCCAGCCGCCGCGCGTCGTCCAGCGAAACGGTGTGTGTAACGGCCGTCTCGGCGCTGGTGCCGCTGACGGCGCGCGCGAAGAGTTCGACCGCGCGATCGTGCTGCGGCCACGGCAGCACTGCGAACAGTGCTCCCGCAAGAAGCCCTACCGCGCCGGCGAGCGTGAAGCGCAGGCCGCGCGACGGCGCGCTCCGCGGCGCGTGCGCGAGGCGCGTCGCGGCGACGAGTCCCGCGGGATACGGCGGGACCGGCAAGGCCTCGTACGCGTCGCGCACGGCGCCGGAAAGCGCGTCTTCCCTCATCCGGCGTATCCTTCGGAGACGCGCGACCGCTCGAGCAGAAGCGGCGTGAGCCGCCGGCGCGCGAGCAGCAGCCGGAAGCGGATCGTCGCCGCCGGCGCGCCGAGCGCCGCGCCGGCCTGCGCGCTGGTGAACCCTTCGAGATAGCACAAGACGACCGGCTCGCGCAGCCAGGCCGGAAGGGCGGCCAGCGCCCGTGCGACGTCGAGCCGGAGCGCGGCGGCCTCCTCGAAGCGCTCGGCGCCCTCGCCGTCGGCCAGCGTCTCGTGCTCGCGGCGTCTGCGGACGGCGTCGCGCGCTGCGTTGACCGCAATACGCGCCGACCAGACGGCAAATGCGTCGGCGTCGCGCAACGCGTCCAGCCGCGCGTCGACGCGGATCAGCGCCTCTTGCGCGGCGTCCTCAGCAGCCGCCCGCTGGTTCAGCACGGCGTAAGCGAGCCGGTAGGCGCGCGGCCAGAACGCGCGCAGCACGCGATCGCGCGCCTCGCCGTCGCCGGCCTGCGCGGCACGGACGTCGTCGGTCATGGGAGGTCAACGCGCCGGACGGACACGATGCGGGCGAGATTCGCAGTTCAGCATCATCCGCCCCGCGGTCCCGAGATGCCGACCTGGTCTCGGCTCAAGCGACCGTCGTCCGACATTTTGCCCGAACATACGTTTCGGGGGAACCTCGGACCGGCCCAAGCTAGTGGTCGAGTCCCCAATGGCCGACTTCGACGCGCTTCTGTCGGGCTTCGGGCCCCCAGAGCTCCCGCGCGACCCCACGCTTCGCATCCCGTTTCCGCTCGACAAAGCGTGCGGCGCGTCCCGTCTTGGTGTATCGTGCGCGTCGTTGGACGGAACCGTTCGGCCAAGCCCGTACGGAACCGACGACGAAATGCGCTACACGCGCGAGTGCGCGAAGTGCGGCACACATGTCGACCACGTGGGCGCAGCGCGGGTCGCCCTCACGCTTGGCATCAATCGTACGTCCAAGCCAAGGGCTCAGACGTCGCCGGACGTCTTCGAGCCGAGCCCTGAGGTCGCGATCAGCGTCGTACTTCGCGACAATCGTACGTGCGTATACCTCGGATGCGAGCACGGGAAGTCGTTCGCCGACGGTACCGTCATCCGATGCGCGGCCGACCCTATCATCCCTCGGCTTCGGCTTCTCGATAAGGGCGTCGAGACGCAACGCGAGCTCTTCGAGTTCGCGCGAAATCGGCAACTCGTCACCGCTTGTCAGAAGCACGATAGCGGAAAGGGCGCGGTGCTCGCGCCGTACGATCAGATCGAGCGATTATTTCGCGACGTCGTCCAACGCGGCGCCGACAACCGGCTCGACCTGTACCTCTTGCGTCGCCTCTACCAATGCGCGCTCAATCCACCGCGCGATGCGCGTGAAATCGACGGTCGAAACTGAGTCCCGAGGCGCCGCCGCGTTGTTCCACGAGCTGGATCACCTGCGCGGTGTTGATCGTCACGTTCCACGCTCCGCTGCCCTCACCGTTGATTTCGATCGGTATGGTAACCGCAGGCTGACGATCCGCCCATGCTTGCATGATCGCTCGTGCGGCAGCGTCATCGACGATGTGCGTTTTGGTTGGAAGTTCGAGCAGAAACACAACGATAAGCCTCGGCATTCGTCGTAAGCCGTTGAGCTCGCGTTTTCCCCCGGGTACGAGCCGCGTGTCTGCGCAGTTTCGCGGTGCCCATGTGGACAATCACCTCGAAATATGTGGACAGCTCGGGAGAAGGTGGGAACCGAAGGCGGAGCGTCGTCCCGTCCCCATGTTCCCGTCCCGGTTGAGTCGCTCGCCCTGCCGGCAGAGGGGCCGAAAAGGGTTGTCGGGTCGTCGTGGATGATCGTTCGGCTTCGTGGGACTGCTCGACGGAAAGACTATCCTCGTCACCGGGGTCGCCAACCGGTGGTCGATCGCCAGCGGAATCGCGCGCCGGCTGCACGCGCACGGTGCACGCCTCATCCTGACCTATCAGGGCGGGCGGGTGCAAGACGCGGTTCGCGATCACGCCAAAGAGTTCGGCGGCGCGGCGGTGTTCGAATGCGACGTCACCAGCGACGACTCGCTGCGCGCCCTCGCGGCGGCTGCCGGCAAGATCGACGGACTGGTCCACTCGATCGCTTTCGTGAAAAAGGAGGACCTCTCGGGCAAGGTCTACGACACCTCGCGCGACGGCTTCAATCTGGCCCTCGACATCAGCGCCTACTCGCTGATCGCACTCGTCGGACACCTCAACGAGAACCTGAACGACGGGGCATCGATCATGGCGCTCACGTATCTGGGCTCGGGTCAGATCGTCCCGAACTACAACATCGCCGGCATCGCGAAAGCGGCCCTCGAATCGATCGTCCGCTACTTGGCGTTCGACTTGGGCGAACGCGGGATCCGCGTCAACGCGATTTCGGCCGGGCCGATCAAGACCGCGTCCTCGCGCCAAGTCGCCGGCTTCTCCTCGATGGGCGGGAAGGTTGCGGCCGCGGCGCCGCTCAAGCGGAACATCACGATCGAGGACGTCGGCAACTGCGCCGTCTATCTCGCCTCCGATCTTTCATCGCAAGTGACGGCCGACGTGCATTTCATCGACGCCGGCTATCACGCGATGGGAATGTATCCGGACGCGGCCAAGGCGTGATGCGCGTTCCGACGGCAGAGGAGCTCGCGGCGATCGCCGCCGCGTACCTGTCGATCTCGCGCGCGGTGGCTCCGAGTGCGCAACCGGCGGCGGCACCGTCGCGCTGGCGGCTTGCGGGCCGCCTACCGGTCGCGGACGCCGCGCAGGCCCGCAGCGCGGCGCGCTCCGCATCGCGCTGGACCATCGCAGGCCGGCTCGATGACTGACGCGCCGTTTCGCAAGATTCTCGTCGCGAACCGCGGCGAGATCGCGATCCGCGTCATGCGCAGCGCGAAGGAGCTCGGGTGCGCGACCGTCGCCGTCTATTCCGATGCGGACCGCGACGCGCTGCACGTTCGTTACGCGGACGAGGCGTATCATCTCGGAGCGGCCGCGCCGTCACAATCGTATTTGAATGCCGAACGGCTGCTCGACGTCGCCGCGCGCGCGGGGGCCGACGCGGTTCACCCGGGCTACGGCTTCTTCGCCGAGAACGCCGGCTTCGCGCGGCAAGTCATTGCCGCCGGCATGACGTGGATCGGTCCGCACCCGGACGCGATCGACGCGATGGGCGACAAGATTCGCGCCCGGCAAGCGATGGTGGCGGCCGGCGTGCCGGTCGTTCCCGGCGGGACCGACTCGATCGCTGACGGCAACGCCGCGCGCGCCGCCGCCGAGAAGTACGGTCTGCCGCTGGCGCTCAAAGCATCGGGCGGCGGGGGCGGCAAGGGGCTGAAGGTCGCGCGCACCGTCGACGAGCTCGAATCCGCCTTTTCGACGGCGCAGCGCGAGGCGATCGCGTACTTCGGCAACCCGACGATCTACGTCGAACGCTACCTCGAGAACCCCAAGCACGTTGAGCTGCAAGTTCTCGCAGACAAGCAGGGACACGTCGTGCATGTCGGCGAGCGCGACTGTTCGCTGCAGCGCCGTCACCAGAAACTCTGGGAAGAGGCACCCGCCCAGATCAGTGCCGCGGTGCGCGACGGGATGCGCGCCGCCGGCGTGCAGGCGGCGCGGGCGATTGGGTATGACTCGGCGGGAACGATCGAGTGTCTGGTCAGCGGCGACGCGTTCTATTTCCTCGAGATGAACACGCGCATCCAAGTCGAGCACACCGTCTCCGAGGAGATCTCCGGGATCGACCTCGTGCGCGAACAGATCCTCGTCGCGGCGGGCCGGCCGCTCTCGTTCGAACAGGACGACATCACCTTTCGCGGCCACGCGATCGAAGTGCGGGTCAACGCCGAAGACCCCTCGCAAGGCTTCCGCCCGGCTCCGGGGACCCTCACGCGCTACAAAGAGCCGGGCGGCTTCGGCGTTCGCGTCGATTCCGCCGCCTACCCCGGATTCACGATCACGGCCGACTACGATTCGATGATCGCGAAACTCATCGTGCGCGGTCGCACGCGCGCCGAGGCACTGGCACGAATGGGCCGCGCGATCGACGAGTACGTGATCGACGGCGTCCCGACGACGTTGCCGCTGCTGCGCGCGCTGGTCGATTTCGAACCGGTGCGCGACGCATCGTACGGGACGGCGACGCTCGAGCCGTTCGCAGCATCGCTCGCGCAGGTTGCACAAGACGCCGGCGAAGCGGACTCCCACCCCGCAGAGCCGCTCGATGCACCGGATACGATCCGGGTCGAGGTGAACGACCGGCTGTTCCGCGTTCGCTTCGTCGATCTGCCGATCGCGCCGGGCGCGGTGCAGAACGGCGCGGCCAAAGCGCTGCCGAAGAAAGGCGGCGCTTCCCGCAAGGCGACGGCCGCAGCGGGGAACGACGTCGTCGCGCCGATGCACGGCGTCGTCGTCGAGATGCCGGTCGCGGCCGGTGCGACGGTCGCCGCAGGGGACGTCGTGGCGGTGATCGAGGCGATGAAGATGATGAACGAAATCCGCGCTCACAAAGCGGGCACGGTCGGCGCCGTCCACGTCGCCGCCGGCGCAACGGTCGAAGCGCGCACACCGCTGCTCACGATCGGCTGATGTTCGACCGCATCCTGCGCATCGCGCTCGCCTGTGGCCTCGCGATCGACGCCTTCGTCGGCCTGCTGGCGCTCTTCGCGCAGCCGCTGATCGAACCGATCCTCGACATCCCGGTGAAAGACCCGGCACTCACCACGATCTACGGCGGCGCACTGCTCGTCATCGTCGGTATCTACGCCCTCGCGCTGCGTGACCCGGTGCGATGGCGACCGTTGCTATGGCTATGCGCGTTGGATCAATTTCTGGGCGTGCTGCTCCCGGCGCTCGAGATCGCGCGCGGACACGCGCCGGCAACCGCCAAGACGCTCGGCCCGATACCGTTCCAGCTGGCGCTCGTCGCGATGTACCTCACGGGCGCAGCGCGCAAACAAGCTAGCAATCGGTAGCCGTTACCCTACAACGAACTTCTGACAGCACGCTCACGTAAGTGAGCAATTGTGACCAGACGTCGAGGCGTCGGTTGTCTATACTCCGAGACCTATGCATGCTTGGCTTATTAGGCCCAATTCGATAGGGACAGTAGCCGCGAAGCGCTTGGCTGCGGCGTCGCTTCTCGTTCTGCTTTTTTGCGGGTCCGCGGCCAACGCGCATGCCGCTTCGCCGGACTTCGGCAGCCCGCCCGCGGGCGAGTTTCCGATCCTCTACAACGATCATACGGTCTATTCCACGCCCGACATTCTCAAGCAGCGGCGCGTGCTTGCCGCGCTGGTCAGGAACGGCCGAATCTACGTGCCGCTGCGCAGCATGTTCGAGCAGATGGGCGCCACCGTCTCGGCGTCCGCCGACGGCAAGAAGGTCACCGCCGACAAGCCGGGCGCGAGCGTCTCGGTCACGGTCGGCAACCCCGAGGTCGTCATCAACGGCGAGACGCGGCCGCTCGACGTGCCGCCGATCCTCTACAAGGGAATCGTGCTCGTCCCGGTGCGCGTGATCTCAGAAGCGCTGGGCGCGTACGTCCAGTGGGTGCCCGACCGCCGCATCGTCGTCGTGCGCTACATTCCCGCACCCGTCGCGCCGCCACCGGCGGCTACGCCGGTGCCCACCCCGATGCCGACCGCTCCGCCGATCGCACCGACCCCCAAGCCCACGCCGACGCCGGTGCCGACGGAGCCGTCCTATCACGCTTTCGTCCAAGCCGCGTTCTCGGCAGCCAAGAATTACAACGAGTTCTCGGCCGGTCAGTGGTGCGACCAATCGTATCTGGTGAGCGGAGCGTACGCCCCGAAGAACTCAGCGCTCGCCGTGAAAGTCGACTTCCGTCAATACGCGTACGTCACGAGCGACAATCTCACCAACTCGCTCGGCAACCACTATACGCAGTTCGCGACCATCGACGGCGGCGTCGCATTCACGCCCGTATTCCTGGGGCGGCAGAGCAGCTTGGATGCGCGCTTGGAGTATCAGATCGCGGCTCCGCGCATCTACGTCGGCGTGGGATACGTCCACACCGCCAACAACTTCGGCTACCCGCAGCTGAACGGCCTCGGTGCCGGCATCGAAAAGCTGCCCGATCTGCGGTCGGGACTGAGCCTCTTCGGCTCGGCGTTCTATTATCCGAGCGCGCGCGGCAACTACACGATCACGAACTCCGCGAGCATAAACGCCGGCAAGACGTATCGGCAGCAGTACCAGATTCTGAAAGCCGACATCGGTCTGGCGTACGTCCCGGGCCATTCACCCGTGTATCTTTACGGTGGTCTCACCGCCGACCGGTATACCGCGAAACAGAACGCACCGATCGGTCAGACGCATGACGGTCCATACATCGGCCTCGGCGTGAAGCTCTAAGCGAACGTGAGGACGATACACATGCTCAAGACCCCGCGCTTCTTCAACGCCCGACGGTTCGCCGCGCTGGCTGCGCTCGTGTCCCTTGCCTCGTGCAGCGGCGGCGGGTGCGGCAATTGCACCGTACCTGCCTTCAACAACGCGACTCCGGGCCCGGCTCCCACAGGAACGCCGCTCCCTCCGGGCGTTACGCCGACACCGACGCCAACGCCGCTCCCCCCGGGCGTTACCCCGACACCGACGCCAACGCCGCTCCCTCCGGGGGTTACGCCGACGCCGACGCCGACACTAACGCCAACACCCACTGCGACACCAACGCCGGGTCCCGTCGCGCTCTCATGCGCGCAGAACGCGACCCTGCCGAACCAATCCGTCTCGCTCGGAGCGAACGCCGTCAGTTTCGCCGTGCTCGCCGGCTCCACGGCCACGAACGGCGGAATCGCCACCATCAACGGCGATCTCGGCGTGAGTCCGGGTAGCGCGCAGACCGGATTCGGGCCGGGAACGACCGGAACGGTGAACGGCTCGATTTTCCTCGCCGTGCCGTACGCGGCCAACGCGCAGTTGGATCTGACCAACGCCTACAACCAGGCTGCCGGACGGCCCGCCACGGTCACGTACGTCGGCGGCACCGATATCGGCGGGCGCACGCTCCCGGCCGGCGTCTACAAATCAGCGTCGACACTGTTCATCACCGGACCGCTCGTGCTCGATGGCGGCGGTAACCCCAACGCCGTGTTCATCTTCCAGATCGGGTCCGGCTTGACGACGGCGGTCGGCAGCACCGTCGCGCTGATCGGCCTTGCGAACCCGTGCAACGTCTTCTGGCAGGTCGGCAGTTCGGCAACCATCAACGGCAATTCGTTCAGCGGCAACATCCTGGCGTTTTCATCGATCACGCTGGGCCTCACCACGACGATCAACGGGAGAGCGTTGGCACAGAACGCCGCGGTAACGATACCGATTAATGCCGTCGATACGATCAACAGACCTGGCCCATAAGGGAGACGACCCCCAACACGTCTCCCTAGCGAAGACCGTCCGTGAGAAACGCTCACGGGCGGTCTTTGTCTTTTTCGGGCGGTGTCGAGCGCGGCGCTAAGCTAGGCCAGTTCGCCGAGTTTATTCGCGGCCGCTGAGATCGCACGTGACGTTGCGGTTCGCGTCGCCACGGAGAGGTCGTAGTCGGCTGCAAACTTCTCGAAGAGCTCGACGCCTCCAAGAACCTCAGCAACGATGGCGCGCACGCGCCTGGGCTTGATGTCGTGTGCGCTCGCGACGACTTTCACGGCTCGCGCGCTGACGTTGCGGCCCTCGCCGGCCACGGCAAGATAGTGTTCGCCGCCGGGACCCGACGAATTCGACAGATCGTACGCCGGCGCAAGCGCCCAGCGTTTGGTGAGGTGATCGTAGATGAAGGCGTGCTGCTTTGCATGGTCATCGCGATTGTGCGCAACGACGTTGAACACCATGCGGCGAAACATCTCCTCGACTTCTTGCTGGTCGCGCGTGACGGCCCTCACGAGGCGGAGAAGATTGTCGTAGTCGATCGCGGGCACGCTCCAATCAATCTCGAGAACACCGGCTGCGGAGATGACGTGCTTTCGGACTGCGCCTGCTCCGCGGTCGAAGCGCTTCGATGCGAAGTATCCTGGGCCGCGTTTGGCCGCAATGAGCCGGTGATCGGGCACGCGCAGCCCGGCTGCGCGTGCGATCGCCGCATACGCGGCCTCGAGCGGGCCGATATCGGGCACGTCGCGCGAGTTCGCAAACTTGACGAGCCATGCGTCGTAGCCGTCGGGGATATCCCCGACGCCGGACCGCGCTTCGCCTCGGTCGTTCAGCGCGACCAGAACCTTCGGACGAGCGCCGCCGGACGACCCTCCGAGACGCTCCAGCTCCAGGAGGACGTCGCTGTCGCGTCCCTCGAGAATCTCATGTGCTTCGAACGCCAGGAGGTCAAGGTCGACGATGTCGTCGCCCTGGTCCGAAACCGCGGGGCGGTACGCCATCGCGCCCATTGCGCGTTCGCCAACCAGAGCCAGATGCTCCAGTCCCGTCAGCGAGTCGAAATCGAGGCCTGCGCGCGCGCAACGTCTGCGCATGAGTTCACGTCCCCATGCATCAGGTAAGCTGTCGGCAAAAACGCCATGCAGCCCCTCGAATGTCCGCGGGTTTCTCGCCGGAATCGGTTCCCGCGACGGCGTTTCCCAAAGCGGGTTCAACGAAAGCCCGGCGCTGATGAAGGCTGCGTCGTACTCGAAAACCGCACCGCCGCGATCCATAGCGAGCCGCCCGACAGGGATGCGCTTCGCGCCGACGATCATTTCAACATACAGCGGCGAGGTTGAGGGCAGTTTCATCGGACCCTGCGCACCGGGGATCTGCGCTTCGCTGAAGACAGGATGTCATCGACCGAGCGAGTTTGCGAACCGGCGAAGAGGTGCGCGAGGCCGGAAGCAGCCCCGAGCGCAATCGCAATTTTGACCAATGCGTCGAAGCCGATGAGACCGGTCGATTCGAAACGACTGATCGTCGCCTGCGTGACCCCAGCAGCGCGTGCAAGGTCGGTTTGCCTCATGGAGCGAGTAAGGCGCAGCTCGCGGGCGCGCACGGCTACTTGGCGGCGGATCTCCGCCGGCGTATAGAGCCTAGCATCGAAATACGCATCATTAGAGGCCATTTCTGAACTTAGCATATCATATTTCGATATTATCCGCCCGTCCCGACACCCTTAGCCTCGGGCCTACCGCCTGGAGCCTGCCGCTTAGACCCAGCGGAAGGTTCGGGCGCTGATCACCGTCCCCGCGATCATCCAGACGAGGAGGGCGGCGATCCAAACCCCGTAGTGGGTCAGCGACGCCCCGGAAATCGAGACGTCGCGAAGGATGTCGATGAACTCCGTCGACGGCAAGAGGCGCAGTGCCGAGCTGACGGCGTGCGGGAAACGATCGATCGGGACGTACGCATCGGAGAGGAACGCCAACGGCACGGTGAGGATCGATGCGATGTTGTTCGCACTCTCCGTCGTGCGCGTCACGGCTCCGATGATCGTGCCGAGCGAGACGAACGTCGCCGTCCCGAGCAGCAGAATCGCCAGGATCTCGAGCGGATTCCCGAGCAGGCGCACGTGGAACAGCAGCGCGCCGGCGGCGATCAGCAAGACCGCCTGCGCCGCCAGGAGCGTCATGCGGTAGACGACCAGCGACGCGAAGAACACCGAGGCCGGCATCGGCGTAATGTAGACCCGGCGCAACAGATGCTTCTCGCGGAAGGTCGCCAGCATCACGCCGACGCCCCAAAAGCCCGAGCTGAGCACTTGGGCGCCGATGATTCCGGGCACGAGAAAGGCCGACGAACGCGACGTCGTGCCGTCCGAGAACGCGTACGAGAACAGCACCAGAAAAAAGACCGGCATCACCAGGGTCCAGAAGATCATCTCGCCGTCACGCCGGAAATACCACATGAAGTGCATCTTCGTCTGCACGAGGAACATCCGCAGCAGGGTCATGCGGCCTCTCCGATCGTCTCGCCGGTGATCGCGATGAAGGCGTCCTCGAGGGTCGGGCGGTGCATGTCGAGCGACGTGATCTTGGCGTTCATCGAATTCGCGCGAGTCACGACCGCTGCGAGCGCCAGGCCGGGTTCGGTACGGGTCGCGAGCTTCCACTCGGTGCCCGTGCGTGTCCACCTTCCGAGGTTCTGCAGGGCGTCATCGGGCGCGAATCCTTCGGCTTCGATGCTCACCGTCGCGTCGCCGCCGTGGCGTGCGACGAGCTCGGCCGGCGCGTCCTCGGCGACGATCTTCCCGCGCTGCACGATGCAGATCCGGTCGCTCAATCGTTCGGCTTCCTCGATGTAGTGGGTCGTGAGGACGATCGTCTTTCCGGCGGCGCGCAGGCGTTCGACCTCGCCCCATAGGATGCGCCGGCCGAAAGCGTCCATCCCGGCAGTCGGTTCGTCGAGGAACAGCACCTCGGGATCGTGCTGCAGCGCCAGCGCGAGCGCGAGGCGCTGCTGCTCGCCGCCCGACATCTGTGCGACCTGCCGGGTCAGCTTGCCATCGAGCCCGACGCGCGCGGGCATCTCTGCCGCTCGCGGCGCAATCCCATAGTAGGCTGCGTACAGCTCGAGCACTTCGCGCACGTTCGCTTTCTCCGGCAATGACGTCGCCTGCAGTTGGACGCCGATGCGCGGGCGCAGACGCGCCAGTCCCTGCGGCCGCGTCGGATCGAGGCCGAGAACGCGCACGCTGCCGGCGTCCGGCTTGCCGATGCCGATGCAGCATTCCAGGGTCGTCGTCTTCCCGGCCCCATTTCGCCCGAGCAGTCCGAAGACCGTACCGCGCGGTACCGAGAAGCTTATTCCCGCCACGGCCTCGAGCGAGCCGTAGCGCCTCACCAGCCCTTCGACGACGATCGCGTCACTCACGGTGAAGCTCCTTCGCCTTCGTCGCTGAGCCCGGCCTGTAGCCTAGCTTAGGAGGCGCTCGCCGGCGCTACAGAATCTCGCGGCCCCGTCGAGTTGCGGTCAAGACGTCGTAACCCTCGGCTTGAAGCGCAGTGCGACGCCGTTCATGCAGTAGCGCAGGCCCGTCGGCTTCGGCCCGTCGTCGAAGACATGGCCCAGGTGACTCTCGCAGCGGCGGCAGTGCACCTCGGTCCGCGGGACGATCATCTTCATGTCGGTCTTCGTCGCCACCGCGTTCGGCAGCGGTGCCCAGAAGCTCGGCCAGCCGGTCCCGCTGTCGTACTTGGTCTTCGAGGAGAACAGCGGGAGGTCGCAGCCGCGGCATGCATAGGTGCCGGCTCGCTTCTCATGGTCGAGCGGGCTGGAGAACGCGTACTCGGTCCCTTCGTGCCGCAGCACGTCGTAGGCTTCGGGCGGCAGGAGCGCGCGCCACTCGGCGTCCGTGTGCGTTACCTGTGCCGCCGCCGACGCCGCGGTGGGACCGAGCGCGGCCAGGGCGGCGAGGGCGGCGAGAAGTCTTCCACGTGTCATCGTGCACTCAACGATACAGCAATGGGAAACGGATTGCGGTGGGCGGGCTTACGTCGGGTCCGCGCCCGAACGGGCGTAGGTGGCGCCGGGCCGCCCGGCGCAACCGTACCCGGTGAGCGCCCGCGATCTCAATGCCAGCGGCATCCCGCTGCGGCCGTTCTACGAGGAGCCCGAACCGCCGGTCCACCGCGCCGCCCCGGGGGCGTTCCCGTACACCCGCGGCATCCGCCGCGACATGTATCGCGGGCGCCACTGGACGATGCGCCAGTACGCGGGCTTCGCGACCGCCGCCGAATCGAACGAACGCTACCGCTACCTCCTGGCAAACGGGGTAACCGGCCTTTCGGTCGCGTTCGATCTGGTCACCCAGCTCGGGCACGATTCCGACGCGCCTCCGGCGCGCGGCGAAGTCGGCAAGGTCGGCGTCGCCATCGACACGATCGAAGACGTCGAGATGCTCTTCGACCAGATCCCGCTCGAGCGGGTCAGCGTCTCGATGACGATCAACGCGCCGGCGTCGATCCTGCTGGCGTTCGTCCTGGCCGTCGCGCGACGGCGCGGGATACCGTTCGAGCAATTGAGCGGCACGGTTCAGAACGACGTGCTCAAAGAGTACGTGGCGCGCGGGACGTACATCTACCCTCCGGTGCCCTCGATGCGCTTGGTGACCGACGTGATGGCGTACTGCGCCGAGCACGTCCCCAATTGGAACACGATTTCGATCTCCGGATACCACATCCGCGAAGCCGGGTCGACCGCGCTCCAAGAGATCGCGTTCACGCTCGCCAACGCAAAGGCGTATCTGCGCGCGGCGCAAGCGGCGGGACTCCCCGTCGACACGGTCGCGCCGCGCATCTCCTTCTTCTGGAACGCGCACAACGATTTCTTCGAAGAGATCGCGAAGTTCCGCGCCGCGCGCACGCTGTGGGCCGAGATCGTCCGCGACGAGTTCGGCTCCACCGATCCGAAGTCGCAGATGCTCCGCTTTCACACGCAGACCGGCGGCTCGACCTTGACGGCGCAGGAACCACAGAACAACGTCGTGCGCGTCGCACTGCAGGCGCTCGCGGCCGTCCTGGGCGGAACGCAGTCGCTCCACACCAACGGCCAGGACGAAGCGCTCGGCCTGCCGACCGAGGAGTCGGCCCGGGTGGCACTGCGCACCCAGCAGATCATCGCGCACGAGAGCGGTGTCACCGACGTCGTCGACCCGCTGGCCGGTTCATACTACGTCGAGTCACTCACCGACGAGCTCATCGCCCGCGCTCGCGAACTGATCGCCGAGGTCGACGCGATGGGCGGCGCGGTGGCCGCGGTCGAGAGCGGTTGGATGCAAGACCAGATCGGCGAGTCCGCGTATCGCGCGCAGCAACAGATCGAGAGCGGCACCAGCGTCGTCGTCGGGGTGAACGCCTTCGCCGACGGCGACAGGAGCATCACGATACCGATCCTGCGGATCGATCCGCAGATCGAACGCGATCAGGTCGAACGCACGCGCGCCTTCCGTGCCCGGCGCGATGCGGCGCGCACGAGCGCGGCGCTCGCCGCGGTGCGCACCGCCGCAGCGGGGACGGAGAATCTGATGCCGCGCTTCATCGAAGCGGTCGACGCGGGCGCGACGCTCGGCGAGATCTGCAACGTGCTGCGCGACGTCTTCGGCACGCACGTCGCGCGTGAAAGAATCGCATAGGATGAGGCGCGTTGGTTCGCCGCGAGAGTACCTCGACGCCGCGGCGGATCGAGCACAAGATTCGAAAGACCTCTACCGCACCGAGCGCTTCGGGGGTGCAATCTACCTCGCGGGCGTCAGCATCGAATGCGCGCTTCACTCATTCTTGCCCTCGGGGCACCACTTGGGCGGCAATCACAACCTCGCTCTGCTCTCAGGCGCCGGCTTTTCTCAGCGACTCGCCCCACGACGCGCAAAGGAGGTCGGAAGGATTCTCACAGACGTCATGATACGCTGGAACAACGGTCAGCGTTACTATCCAACGGTCTTGACCGAGCGACTGATCAAACCGCGCGTGGAGACATATCGCGACGCAAAGGGCAACGCAAACTTCCTCGTCGAGGCTGCCTACGACATATTTAAGCAAGCGTTTGCTCTCTGAATCGATCCCGATTCTATCGAAGAGGCGAGGAGACTCCTATGAACGGCGCAGCAACTGTTCGAGAGCGGCTGGAGCGTGCACTCAGCGATCGCTATCGCGAAGTCCACGTGGACTTCGGCCCACAGCGAGCCGGTCGCATCTCAGGCATTCTGGTCTCTCCTGACTTCGAGGGCTTGACCACGGATCAGCGACAAGACGATCTGTGGGACGTTGTCCGCGTAACTTTGGGCGCTGAATCCTCTGACGTCAGCACGATCGTCACGCTTACACCGGACGAATACGAAGACTTGCGTCCATGAACGACGCGCCGATCGATCACGTGGCGATCGTCGTCAAAGATCTCGACGAAACGGTCGCGCTGTACACCCAGACGCTGGGATTCTCGCTGGTCTATCGCGAGATTGTCGCCGACCAAGGCGTCGAAGCGGTCGGCGTGCGGAGCGGCGACGCCGTCATCGAGCTGCTGCGGCCGCTCAGCGACGACTCACCGCTAGCGAAATATCGCGGCGATGCGGCGACGAGGCTACACCACACCGCATATCGCGTCGCCGACATCCGGGCCGAACTCGCGCGCCTCAAAGCCGCCGGCGTGCGCCTGATCGACGAGGAGCCGCGCCTCGGCGCGCACGGCAACACGATCGCCTTTCTCCACCCCAAGTCGACGGCCGGCGTTCTGATCGAACTTTGCCAGCCGCCGCGATGAGGCGGACGGGAACCCGGCGGGGCTTTGCGGCGTTGACCGGGTGATGCGAGCGAGCGGTTTGTTCGGAGTGATCGCCGCGGCGGCGATCGGCGTCACCACGATCGCGGCAACGCCCGCGCCGGGACCCTCGACGCCCGATCCCGAGGCGATCTTCGCGAACGCGCGCGCGGCCTGGAGCGCCGGAGCGTACCCGCGCTTCGGGTCCTACGCGACGATCGTGGAGTTCCACACTGCGACGCGGCACATCAAGCGAACCTGGGACACCATTGAAGACTTTCGTCACGCGGTCGTCTTCTCGCGCAAGTTCAGCCGGGAAGAGGTGGCGAGCCCGCCCGACGCTCCGCGCGGGATCAACATCGACATCCCGTTCCTCGGCACGCTGAACAAAGTGCAGCAGATCGATCCGGTCGGTCACGTCGCGTTCGCGGTCGATCAGGACTACGGGCTCGCTCCCGCCGAGCGCCGGTACACGCACGCGGTGTCGGCCGCCGACTTCGCCGCCATCGGCAAGACGCTGCCGATCATCGGCCGCACCGGCGTCAAGGTGCGCGACTACGACGTGCGGCTGATCGAAACGCTCGACGACGAGCGCGGACGCGAATACCATCTGGGCCTCACGCCGCTGCACGACCCGGCGAAGTACCGGCTGCGCGAGCTGTGGGTCGACGCGAAGACGTGGCTGCCCGAGGAAGCGATCGTGTCCGGCATCGGGAGCCAGCCGCCGCTCACGACGGTTCCGTGGCGAATCGAATATCGTCAGACGCAAGGCGGTACGTACATCGCGCGCGAGACGGCGCTCGCCGACGTCGACTATGGCGCTGCCGGAATGCTGCACTGGCTGACCGTGTCGTTCGATGAGTTCGCGCCGAGCGCGAGCGCGACCGGCTGGAAGTTCGCGTTCGGCATGTCGGACGACAAACCGCAGACCGACCCGTGAGCCTGAGCGGTGTCGCCGCGAGAGTGATCGTGCTCGCCGCGGCGGCGCTGACCGCAGCGCCCGCGGCCGCCGCCGCGCCGCCGACCGTCGACACCTGCGCGCTCGGCAACGGTGCCTGCCAATACCGCGCGCCGGGCCGCTTCGCGCCGAGCGCGACGATCGCCGAACGCGCCGGCAGCGACGCGTACTTCCGCGCGAAGGGCGAGGGCGCGGCACTCACCATCGCGCGCGCGGTTACGCAGCGGCTGTAACGGCAGCGAACGCGCGAAGACGTTTCGCGATTTCGACCGACATATTACCATATTTTCAGAATTTTTTCAACGACGTTCGGCGCTTCAGGTCCGATCGCCGGTGCGCCACCATGCAGCGCATGGAACCCTCCGAGCACGATCCGGCGGTCCTCGCCGAATGGATCACGATCCCGCGCGACGGTGAGAACATGCCGGCCTATTACGCCGCGCCGCGCAAGACGACCGCGCACACGCCGACGCTCGTCCTCGCGATGCATCTCTTCGGCGTCGATAGCACGATGCGCGAGGAAGCGAACCGCTTCGCGCAGGCCGGGTTCGCCACGGTGATCCCCGACCTGTACGCGCGCTTCGATGCGCCCAGCGGCGACGGCGCGACCGATCCCCGCCCGTTCGTCGCGTTCGCGCGAGGGCTCAAGCACGAGACGGTCGATCCCGACCTCCGCGCCGGTACAACCTGGTTGCGCGAACGCTTTCCACAGACGAAGACGGGGATCGCCGGCTTCTGCATGGGTGGCGTGATGGCGATGCGCCGCACGCACGGCTACGGCGACCTCTTCGCGGCTGCGGCGATCTGGTACTGCCTGGTTCCCGATCTCGATCCGGCGCTCGTCGAGATCCCGGTCGTCGCCAGCTACGGCGCGGAGGACGCGGGTATCCCCGTCGACGCCGTCGAGCGCTTCCGTGACGGCCTGCGCGGAGAACACGACGTGCGAATCTACCCGGGTGCGAGCCACGGCTTCTTCGACCGCCGCGAAGCCTACGACCCTGCCGCCGCCGAGGACTCCTGGCAGCGGACGATCGCATTCCTCACGCCGCGCTTGCGCGGCTAACGCGACGGCGCGAGCCGCAGTTCGAGTTCTGTTTCGAACGTGCGGTCCCACGGCAGCGTGATGGTGAAGCCGGCGTCGCGGAACTGCGGCGCGATGCGCTGCATCAGGTCGAGCCCGGCTGGCCAGAGCAGCGCGCGGTTCGCCGCCGCGGTTCGCTGCGCGACGTCCGGCAGCAGGTACGTGTGGTCGACGATACCCGCGGCGCTCAGGTCGGCGTTCAGCTTCGGCCGCACGTCGGCGTGGAACGCGACGTCGTCGGCGTAGCGCATCAGCGTGAACGCGGCGTGCGTGCGCGCGTCGTACGTTCCCATCCGTTTCCCGGCCAGCACGGCGATCGCTTCGGGGAGCGCGGTGCCGACGGTGTTCGCGACCGTGTTCCACGATGCGAACGCGGCGATCCGGCCGGCGACCCCGCGCGCGATGAGATCTTCCGTCAGCCGTTTGTGCTGCGCGTAGTCGCCCTCGGTGAGGAACGAGAGGTCGGCGACCGCCGCGAGCGGCCCGGGCGCTGAGCTCGCATAGCGTGCCGCGATGCGCGCCGCGAAGGCGTTCTCGGCCGCGTCGCTCGTGCCGGGAACGCGCACGAACAGTTCGATGTCGGCCGGTGATGCATCGTCGGGAACCGCGACCCCGCCGCACGTCGCGATCAAGTCGGCGATCGTCGTCGCGATCGGGGCGAACTCGATCGGGTCGTTGAGCATCCCGCCGTCGGGACGCGAGTACACGACGCGCACGCGCGGGACGACCTGCGCTTCGCGGGCCAGCGCGGCGGCGAGCAGCGCCATCGCGAGCTCGTCGGCGCCGGGCTCGATCGACGCGACCCGCGCCGGCAGCCAGCGCCGCGCGAAGCCGCGCAGCGACTCGAGATCGCGCAGGTGCAGACCGACCGGCCCGGCGTCGTCCTGGCCGAGCACGATGCGGTCGAAGCCGCCTTCCGCCGCGGTGCGCAGCGCGAAGAGGTCGACGTCACGGTCGCGTGCACGCGTCTCGAGGTACGCGTCCAGATTCGGCCCGAGGCGCGCACGCAGGCGCGCTGCTTTGTCGCGGTCCTCCGGCGTCACCGGCGGGTCGGGCAAGTTCGCGTACTCCTGCAGCAGCGGCCACACCTCGCCCGCGAACGGGAACGACGCGGCCGGCCCGGTGGCCGGAACGCCGGTCGGCGCGAGCCGCATCACCGTGCCGAAAACGGCGAACGATGCGTCGGGCCGCGTCGCGCGGAACGCCGCGAGGTCGCTCACCCGCGTGTAGGCCACCGCGCGCGAGACGTCCGGGACGCGCGAGGCGACCAAGCCGCCGTACACCACCATGTCGTTCGAGACGACGAACGCGCGCGCGTCGCGCGGCGCATCCTCACGCAGCCAGCGAAGAATCCCCGCCGAGTCGCCCGGCTGGAGGTAGCGGCCGAGCAGGGGCCGCGGCGGTTCGACGACGCGCACGCCCGCGATCCCGCCGAGCAGCCGCGGCAACTGCGCGGTGACGGGCCGGTCGTCGAGCGGGACGACGACGAACGTCAGCCCGAGGAGGAACGTACAGAGCGCCGCGAGCGAAGCCACCGCGGCGCCCGTTCGCCACCCGAGCCGGCTTAACTCTTGAAACCGTACAGCCCGTGGCCGTTCGGGTTCGCGACGAAGATCTTGTACGCTTTGCGAATCCCGAGCGACTGGGTGAACTCGACGTGGACGGGCGTACCCGGCTTGAGGTCCTTGGTCTGCACGCTCTTGCCGTTCGAGAAGAGCGTCGCGAAGTTCGGGGCGTAGAGGAACGAGAGGTCGGCCGGGACGCCGTCGATGCAGTGCACCCGAATGTTCTCGGTCGAGACGTGGCGGACGTAGCCGTGACACTGGCGGATCTTTCCGCCGGGCACGGATGCACCGCTGTTCTGGGTCACCGCTGCCGGGGCGGGCACGGCGCTCATCGCCAGGGCGGCAAGCGCCGCCGCAGCGGAAAGCGAACGGCGGATTGAGGCGAACAACATCGGATATGGTTCCTTCCGTGATCGAATGCCGGACGATGTCCGGCCCTGAGCGAGTCGACGCCTACACCCTGATGCGGCAGTTCCGCCCCGACGAAGCCGCGCTGGGCGACGCGCTCGCGCTCTTCGTCGACCGGCCGGACTACGGGTTCGTGTGGCTGGCGTATGCGGACGGTATACCCGTCGCGTGCGTTTCCATCGCGTTCGGCATCTCGACCGAAAGCGGCGGCTTGTTCGCCGAACTGCGCGATCTGTGGGTCGTGCGCGAACGGCGGCGTCACGGGATCGGCTCGGCTCTCCTCGCGACCTTGCACGGCCGTCTCGATCAGCTCGGCGTCACGCGTATCGACGCGCCGGTGCCGCACGATCCCGCTCTGAGCGGGCTCCTCTCCGCGCGCGGCTATCGCGACCGCAACGAGACGACGTTCAGCCTGCAGCGTCGATGACGCGCGCGAGCCGGCCGCTCGCCATGCGCAGCAGCCGCTCCGCTTCGTCGCGTTCGACGCTCCGCCGTCCCATGACGACGGCCGTCTTGACCGAACCGCCGGCCGCCGCCAGCAGCGCCGCCGCGTCGACCGCGTCGCCCGCGAGCTCACGCACCAGACGCTCGCCGCGCGCGCGCAGCTTCGCGTTCGTTGCGACGAGATCGACCATCCGGTTGCCGTAGGTTTTTCCCAGGCGAATCATCGCTCCGGTCGAGATCGCGTTGAGGACGACTTTCTGCGCCGTTCCCGCGCGCATGCGGGTCGAGCCGGCGATCGGCTCGGCGCCGGTCGCGGCGACGATCGCGACGTCCGCTTCCGCGGCAATGGCGCCGCCCGCGGCGTTCGCGATCGCGACCGTGGCCGCGCCGCGCTCGCGCGCGGCGCGCAGCGCGGCGCGCACGAACGGCGCGCCGCCGCTGGCCGAGATGCCGATGACGACGTCGTGTTCCGTGACGTCGGCGACCGCTGCCGCGCCGGCGTCGACGTCGTCTTCCGCGCCTTCGATCGCCGTGCGCAGCGCACGATCGCCGCCGGCGATGCGGCCCTGCACGAGCGCGGGATCGACGCCGAACGTCGGCGGGAGTTCGGATGCGTCGAGCACCGCGAGGCGTCCGCTCGTGCCGGCACCGATCAGCACGATGCGTCCGCCGCGTTCGATCGCGCCGGCGACCAGCGCGGTGGCGCGGGCGATCTCGCCGCTCGCCGCGAGCGCCGCGTCGATCGCCGCGCGGTGCGTCTCGATCAGCGCACGCGCCAGCGCGACGTCGTCGAGCCGATCGATCTGGGCCGTCGCGGGGTCGACCGACTCGGTCGCCGGAAGGTCGTTCACGCCACCGCTTCCGCCGCGCGTTCCGCCAGGCGCAGCGCGCCGCGCGCGGCGTCGCCGGCACCCCTCACGATCCTCACACCGGGGACGTCACCGTTCAGCCGAGTCTCGAGCAGAAACGTCAGCAGGCTGTTCTCTTCCAAGAGCCCGCCGCACAGGGCGACGTGCGGCGTCGCTTCGAGCAGGCCGGCCGCACGCAGCGCCGACTTCAGCAGATCGCCCAGTTCCGAGGCGGCTTGCTGCACGATCTTGCTCGACGCGCGATTGCCTTTCCCCGCAAAGGCGATGATGCTCGGCGCGAGCGCTGCGATCTGCGCCGGTTTGAGCGGCGCGTCGTACAGCGCGTCGAGAAAACCGTCGCGGTCGGAGACGTCGAGCGCGCGTGCGGCGAGGTCGGTCGTCTCGTCGCGCTGCGAACGGCCGTCGAGCACGCGGCCGTACAACTTCACCGCCTGCATCCCGATCCAGAACCCCGAACCCTCGTCGCCGGCGAGGTAGCCGAGACCGCCGACCCGCTGCACCCCCGGGCCGTGCTCCGCGTACGCAATCGAACCGGTCCCCGCGATCAAGACAGCGCCGTCACCGTAAGGAATCGCTCCGCGCAAGGCGATCGCCGCGTCGTCGCCGACCGCGACCCGCGCGTGCGGGAATGCGCTAGCGATGTCATCCCGGAGCGCCGCGGCGATGCGCGGACGGCCGCTGCCGGCCGCGCCGACGTGAATCGCCGCCGGCTTCGCGCCGGCGAGCACCGCCCGGATCGTGCCGATCACTGCGTCAGCCGCATCGTCGACGCCGAGCGTCGTCGCGTTCGCACCGCGACCGCGCTCGGCACGCTGGAACTCACCGTTTTCGGACAAGGCGGCAACGGTCGATGTCCCGCCCGCGTCGACTCCTACGCAAATCACCGAACGCTCTTCTCCGGTGGCGGGGTCGATCCGCCCGGGGCGATGGCGCCGAGCACGCGCGGGCCGCGCGCGCCGGTGACCCGCGGCAGGCCGGCCGCCCGGCCGGCGAGCGTCATCGCGCCCAGAACTGCGAAGGCGACCGCCTCCTTCGCATCGGCGTCGATGCCGTACGCATCCGAGGTCGACACCGTGACCTGCGGGAGCGCGGCGCGCAGTCCGTCGAGCAGCGCCGGGTTGCGCGCTCCCCCGCCGCTGACGATCGCCAGCCGCGCGTGCGGCGCGTATGCGGCGATCGCGTCCGCGACGCTGCGCACGGTCAGCGCGGCAAGCGTCGCGATCGCATCGGCGAGCGGCAAGGCGTCCAGCGCGTCGCGCCAGCGCGCGACGAACGGCGCACCGTACTCTTCGCGGCCCGTCGTTTTGGGCGGAGCGGAGCGCAAGTACGGATCGTCGAGCAAGTGCGCGAGCAGCGGTTCGTCGATGCTCCCTGCGCGCGCCAGCCTGCCGTCACGATCGTAGCGCTGCGCGCCCGCGCTGCGCGACTGCAGGTACGTGTCGCTCGGCAAGTTCGCTGGGCCGGTGTCGAACGCGATGCCCTCCGGCAGGACGGTCAGGTTCGCGATGCCGCCGAGGTTGAGCGCGACGCACGGCGCGTGGTCGGCGAAGAGCAGCGCGTCGACGAACGGCACCAGCGGCGCGCCCGTCCCGCCTGCCGCAGTATCGGCCGAACGAAAATCGTACACGACGGTCGTGCCGGTCCGCTCGCGGATCCGGAACGCATCGCCCAGCTGCAGCGTGTGACGCGCCGCGTTGTCGTGCGCCAGGGTCACGCCGTGCGAAGCGACGGCGTCGAGCGGGAGATCCGCGGCGACCGCGCGCACCGCGTCGCCGAACGCTTCGCCGATCGCCGCGTGAAGTGCTGAGAGTTCGAGCGCGCCGACCGGTGCCGGCGGATATGCGGCGACGATGCGCGCGCGCAGCGCTTCGTCGAAGGGAACCGTCACAAACCGTTCGCAGGTTACCGAGGCGCCGTCGTCGCGCAGCCGCACGTTGCACACCGCGACGTCGATTCCGTCGAGCGACGTCCCCGACAGCACGCCGGCGATCAACACCGCGCTGCGGCCGGCACCGCGTCCTCCAGCGCTTCGAGCGCCGCGTCGCATGCGGCGATGCGAATGAGCCGGATGTCGCTGCGCCCGTAGTGCACCGCGTTGGTGAGCAGCACCACGCTGACGTCACGCTCGGGATCGACCCAGACGCTCGTGCCGGTGAATCCCGTGTGGCCGAAGGCGTTCGAGGACATCAGTGGGCCGCACGAGTTCTCGTCGTTGGTCTTGAGCGCCCAGCCGAGACCCCGCCGCAGCACCGGATCGTACGCCTGCTCGCGCAGCGCTTCGCGTACGATTCCCGAATCGAGCGGCGCCGGGCGGCCGCGCAGCGTCGCGAGATACCATTCGCCCAGCAGCGCGACGTCGCGCGCGGTACCGAACAGTCCGGCGTGACCGGCGACGCCGCCGAGCAGATGCGCCTTTTCGTCGTGCACCGTGCCTTGCACGCTGCCGCGCCAGGCGTCGGTCTCGGTCGCGGGAATCGCCTGCCGCTGCGTCGCGCGCGGGACGTACGCGGTCGACACGGCGCCCCAACCGCGCAGCCGCTCGGCGACGACCTCCGCGAGCGAGCGGCCGTGCAGCCGCGCCAGGATCGTGCCGAGCACGATGAAACCGAGATCGCTGTACACGACGCGCTCGCCGGGGACACCGCCGAGCGGCTCGGTCAGCGCGAACGCCGCGACGTCTCGATCGAGCAGCGTGCGATAGTCGGCGCCGCTCTTGAAACCGGCCGTGTGCGAGAGGATCGCGCGCAGCGAGATCGGTTCGTGCGCGGTGCGGCGCCACTCCGGCACGAGCCCCAGCAGCGGCGCATCCAATGCGAGCGCGCCGCGCGACGCGTCGTCGAGCGCGACCGTTGCGACGAACACCTTGGTGATCGACGCGAGATCGAAGCGCGTGTCGACGAAGCACGCAGGCGCCGCTTCCGCCGCGCGCGCCCGGCCGTAGGCGCGCTCGAAGCACACGCGGCCGGCGCGTTCGACCCGTACGACGGCGGCGCTGAAGCGCGTGCCGAGTTCGGCTCGCACGGCTCGGTCGAGCGACGCGAAACGGTCGTTCACGCGTGCGCGGGCAGGCGAATCGGGAGGATGCCGCGCGGCTCGGCGCGGCCTGAGAGGACGTCGGCGCAGCCTTCGAAGGCGAGCGGCTTATCGCCGTAGATGCACGCGATCCGGCGAGCCTGCGGCCAGAGCGGCGCGTCGTACGGTTCGCGCGCCGAGACGATCAGGGCATCGGGGACGACCGCGAGAAGGCGCGCGACCGCGTCGCGCTGCGCCGGATAGAGGTGCGCGCTGCGGGTGACGAGGACGAACTCGCGCTCGCCCAGGCGCGTGACGTGCTCGAGCAGTAAGTCGACGTCGTCACCGTCCGGTTCCAGCGGGACGCGCATCACCTCGCTCTTCCAGCGCCGCCGGCGCAGCGCCGAGCTGAGCGAAGGCTCCTCGACGGCACGCGCGCGCGCGCCCGATGCCGCCGCGTTGTCCGTCAGCGCGCCTTCGAACGAGATCACGGTCACCGGCTTGCCTGCGGCGAGGCGCGCGTCGCCGCGCAGCACCGTCACCGCGCGCCGGGCCGCCTCGAGCGGCGCGTCCTCGTCGAGCGGCTGCGCGAACGGGGCGAGCACGGCAAAGCGGTTCCGCAGCGTCATCACGCGGGCGTATGCCTCGTGCAGCCGCCGCGCCGGAATGCGCTCCGTGCGAACCGCCGCCGCGATCGCGTCGGCGGCTTCGCGGGCGAGCTCGAGATGATGACTGATCAACAGAAGATCCGCGCCCGCCGCCAGCGCTTCGACCGCGCCGCGCACCGTCCCGACGCCGCGCGCGATCGCGTCCATCTCCAGACAATCGGTCGCGACGACACCGTCGAAACCGAGCTCTTCGCGCAACAGGCTGGTGAGCACCGCGCGCGAGAGCGTCGCCGGACGGTCCGCGTCGAACGCGTCGATCACGACGTGCGCGGTCATGACGATCGATGCGGCCCGCGCCGCGATCGCTCGCGCGAACGGCACGAGGTCGCGCTCGCGCAGCGTCGCCGCATCGGCGGCGACCCGCGGGAACGCGACGTGGGAGTCCTCGGCGGTCGAACCGTGGCCGGGAAAATGCTTCAGCGCCGCGGCCACGCCGCCGCGTTCGAGACCCCGTGCGAACGCGGTGACGAACGCTGCGACGCGGCCCGCATCGTCGCCGAATGCGCGCGTCCCGATCACTCGGCTGGCGGGCTGCAGCGAAAGGTCCGCGACGGGCGCGAAGTCGACGCACACGCCGAGCCGCGCGAGATCGCGGCCGAGCAGCGTTGCGAGCGTTCCGGCCGCCGCCGGGTCGCCGCCCGCGCCCAGCGCCATCGCCGACGGGAGCGCCACGACGCCGTCGCTGATGCGTGCGACGCGACCGCCTTCCTGATCGATCGTCACCAGCGGCGGCGGGTCACCGAGCTCGCGCAACGCCGCAACCAGCGCGCGCAGCGCACCGGCGTCGCCGACGTTGCGCCCGAAGAGGATGATGCCGCCGGGGCCGAACGCGCGCAGCGCGGCGAGCGGCGCCGTGCTCGGATCGGCACCCTCGAAGCCCACGCCGATCACGCCGCGCGCCAAAACCGCCGGATCGATGCCCTCGACGCGGACGGTCAGCACGCCGCCTAGTGCTTGACCAGGTGGATGATCTGCGCGATCAGCTTGCCGGCCGTCCGTGAGATGAAGATCTGTACCTTCGACCCCTTCGAGACGTCGGTCAGGGAGTGATAGCCCGGATCGTCCGTCGTCACCGACGTGGTCGGCATCGTGGAGACGTCGACCTTGCCCTGCGTCCTCGAATCGACGCTGATCACGCCGCGGTTGTAGTCGACGTTGGTGACGCGACCCTCGATGATCCCGCCGTCGTGCGCGCTTTGGTCCGCCTGAGGGCTCGCCGTCGGAGCGGGCGGCTTGGCGGCGGCAAAGGCGACGATGGGCGTGAGGACGAGACCCAACGCGAGTACGACGGGTGCGAAGCGGGGCATTGCGAGGAGAGAACGCATCGAAGGACTCCCAGCGTTCCGTTCTCGCTCAATCCGCCCCTATAGCAGAAAAGTACGCTTCGCGGGCGCCCGCCGCGCCCGTTTTCGCGCGGCTTCGCGCCTCTCGGGCCGCGACGACGGCGTCGTCGGTCGGCGCCCTTCCGGCGAGGACGAGCCGCAACGCCAGCAACGCCTCGTCCGCCGCGCGCACGCCCAGCGCGTCGAGGGCCCGGTAGAAGGGCTGCGCGCGCGGATCGCTCGAGCGATCGCGCAGCACCGCGGCGATCGCGTCGCTCTTGGTCGGGGTGCCGTCGAGGAGGTAGCCGTCGAGAGGGTGCAGTTCCACTTCGATGCGATTCGCGAAGCGTCTCGCCGCGCTTGCCGCGGCGGTCACCTTGGGCGCGGCGCCCCCCGCGGATCCGCTTGCCGCCGCCGCGGCCGCGAACGGTCATCCGGCCCTAGTGCACGTGCGCGGCACGACCAGCCGTGCGTTCGAAGGCCGCCGCATCACCGAGACGCTCGATCAACAAGGAAGTACTCGTTTGTTCAGGCGCTGCGTCGCCGAGGTCTGCAGCGGTTCGTGGTTCGACGGTAGGCGGCGCTGGGCGTTGGGCTTGAACGACGTGCCGCTCCCCGACGAGGACGCGGCGCTGCCGGCACGGCGTACGCTCACCGCGATCACCTCTTTTGCCTTTGCCGAGCCGGCCTTTCGTGCGGCCGGCGGCTCGGTGGAACCTGCCGGCCGCGACGCCTGGCTCGTGCGCGCCCGCGGCGGCGACGCCTTGATCGCCCGGCTCGATCCCCTCACCCATCTCTTGCGCAGCGTCGCGACCGAGCGCGGACGGGAGATCGAAAGGTACCGCCGCTACGTGCGGGCGGACGGCGCGGCGTTCGCGCTCGAACGGCGCGGCGAGCTCGAAGAACTCTCGCTCGAGACCGCGGTCGCGCTGCCGGAACCGCTGCAGCCGCCCGCGGGCGCGGCCGTCGCGTTCTCCGGCGACGGCGCCGCCGCGCTCGGCGCCGAGGGCGTACCGATCGTTCCGTGCACGTTGGGCGGCCGTGACGTGCGCTGTTTACTGGACACCGGCGCGACGCCGAGCGCCGTCGTGCTTCCGCTGGCCGAGGCGCTCGGTCTCGAACCGCGGGGCGAACTCGAGATCGCCGGGTTCTCCCGCTTCGCGACCGGCTTCGTCGAAACCGGACCGCTGACGCTGGGCGCCGCGCGGTTCGCTCGAGCGCGCTTCGCGGTCATCCCGGCGGTCTCGGCCGCCCGCTTCGACGTGGTCGTCGGCGCCGATCTGCTCGGCGAGGTGCGGCTCGTCCTCGATCGCGCGCGCGGACGGGCCGAGATCGCCGCCCCCCGCGGCGGACCGCATGACGGGGCCGTCGCGCTGCGGTTCGCCGACGGCGTTCCGCGCGTCGACGTCACGCTGGACGGACGACCGTCGAGCGCACTCTTCGACAGCGGCGATGCGTCCGTCGTCTCGCTCGGATACGCCGAGTACCGCCAGGGTCCGCAGTGGCCCGTGGTCGATCGCGTTCGAGCCGCCGGCGTCGCCGGCAGCGTCGATGCGTTCGTCGTCACGATCCCCGACGTGCGGCTCGGCCCGATCGCGCTCGGTGCTGCTCGCGCTACCGTGAACCGCACGCAGCTCGGCGCGCACGTCGGCGCCGGGATCTGGACCAAATGCGTCGTCGAACTCGACGAGTCGGCCGCGGCACTCGGCTGCACGCCGCGCTGAGGCGTCAGTCGAGGTCGGCTTCAAGCCCCTCGGCGGTGCGCTGCATGATCTTCGCGAGCAGCGCGATGGCGCCGGCGCGATTGGTGTTCAGCAGCATGTACTGCATTCGATCGTTGGGGTGCAGCACGACAAAGACGCCCTTGCTACCGGTCGTGATCGATTGCAGGATGCGATCGATGAACGCTCGGTCCTCGTCGTCCAATTGGACCGCGCCGCCCTCTTCCTTGAGGAGCTCGCAGAGAAATGTGTCCAGGTTTTCAGGGACGTCCATGTACCAAAAGCACCCTCGCTGTGGACGAGCGGTTCGCTCTTTTTGTAGTTTCGGTCGAAGCGCGAGAAAGTGAAGCGCGAGAGCCCAGGGTCCGTGAATTTTCCGCCACGGTCCTTATCGAGGCAAGGCGGGCAGCCGATCTCTGGCTTACGCGACCGCGACAGCCTCCGGGTGGTAGAACGGAGCGATGAAGCTCGAGACGGACGTCGTCGTGATCGGTGCCGGCGCGGCGGGGCTCGCCGCCGCGCGCTCCCTCTGCGGAGCCGGCGTTCGGGTCGTCGTGCTCGAAGCCCGCACGCGGATCGGCGGGCGGCTGCTGACCCTCGAGGACCCCGAGCTGCCTGTTCCGGTCGAGCTCGGGGGCGAGTTCGTGCACGGAACGGCAGAGGCCAGTTTCGCGCTACTGCGCAGCGCCGGAAGCGTCGCGATCGACACCGCCGAGTCGTCGTTCGCTTACGAAGGCGGCCAGTTGCGCGAAGCGACCAGTCCCTTCGACATCGCCGCCCGGGTCATGCGGCGCGCGAGCACGCTGCATGACGACGTCAGCGTCGAGGCGTTCACCCGCGACATCGCGCCCGACGAGCGCCGGCTCGCCCTGATGATGGTCGAAGGGTTCGACGCGGCCGACCCGGCTCGCGCGAGCACGCGCGCGCTCGCCGAGGAATGGAACGGTGACGAGGAGGGCCAGACCTCGCGCTCATTCCGTCCCCTCGGGGGCTACGCCCGGCTGTTGCGCGCGCTGCACGGCGCGCTCGATCCGCTGCGGGTTCGCGTCCTGCTCGGAACGCCCGTTCACGCAATCCGCCGTGGTGACCGCGGCGTCGACGTCGACGCGACGTCGGCGGGCGACGCTCCGGTCGCAGTGCACGCGCGCGCGGCGATCGTGACGTTGCCGGTCGGCGTGCTGCAGTCGCCGGTGCCGTCGTTCGAACCGCCGCTGCCGCGCGCCGCGCGCGACGCGCTGTCGCAGTTGGTGATGGGTCCGGTCGTCAAACTCGTGCTGCGCTTCCGCAGCGCCTTTTGGGAGCGGCTGCGCAACCGCCGGTATCTCGACGCCGCGTTCTTTCACCGCGCGGAGGCGCACTTTCCCACCTTCTGGACGCTGCTGCCGCTGCGGACGCCGATCCTCATCGCCTGGGCCGGCGGGCCGAAAGCCGACGCGCTCGCGGGCCTCGACGAGTCGGGACGCACCGCCGCCGCGCTCGACGATCTGCGTGTGCTGTTCGGAGACGCCGACCCGCCGGCCGAACTCGAGGCGGCGTATACGCACGACTGGCAGGTCGACCCGTACGCGCGCGGCGCGTACAGCTACGTCGCGGTCGGCGGAACCGGCGCGCGAGCGGCACTAGCACAGCCGGTCGACGGCATGCTGTTCTTCGCGGGCGAGGCGACGGCGGGCGCGAGCGAAGCGGGGACCGTCGCCGGTGCCCTCCAAAGCGCCGAGCGAGCGGCGGGCGAGGTTCTCGCGGCGCTTCGAAGTGCATCGCGCGCGCCGCGCTGAATACCGGGAGCGTGATCACCGCCGCCAGCGAAGGCCCGAACTTTCGCACTCGCATCACGAACGGGACGCAGGTCGTCCTCGCCGACGCCGAGGTCGGTTCCGGCGGCGGCGCCGCCGGTTTTCTGCCGCACGAACTGCTGGAAGCATCGCTCGCGAGCTGCATGAACGTCACGCTGCGCATGTATGCCGGCACCCACGGCATCCCGCTCGAAGGCGTGCAGACGACGGTCACGCTGAACCGCGACGACCCCGACGAGGCGGCGTTCGAATACACGCTCCGCCTGGACGGACCGCTGACCGACGACCAGCGGACCCGGCTGGCACGCGCCGCCGCCGCCTGCCCGGTCAAACGGACGCTCTCCCGCCGGATCTCCTTCTCCCAGCAATCGTAACGTTCGGCCGCGACCACGAAGGTCGCGGGCGCGGGTCGGGGAGTAAGGAAGAGGTCATGCAGACAGGCGTCCGACTCGACGCAGCGCCATCGGTGGTCCGGCCGGCCGTCAACGTTCCGCTCTTCGCCATCCTCGGGACGGGCCTCGTGCTCCGGCTCCTGTTGATCGGCGGCGAAGGTTTTCACAACGATGTCGCGGCGTTCCAGTCGTGGACGCTCACGTTGCGCGACAACCCCACCTGGGCGTTCTACGCCAAATCCGGCTTCGCCGATTATCCACCGGGCTATTTCCTGGTCCTGTGGGTCCTCGCCAAGCTGTACGCGGCGATCTCGCTGATCGTCGGCGATCATGGGTGGTCGCTGTTGCGCGCCGTCGTCAAGCTGCCGGCGATCGCGATGGACCTGGTCGACGCGGCGGTCGTCTACGCGATCGTGCGGCGCTACGCGAGCGCCGGCATCGCGCTCTTCGCCGCCGGGTTCCTCGCGCTCAATCCGGCGGCGATCTACGTCTCCGCGTTTTGGGGACAAATCGACTCGGTCTCGTGGGGGATGGTCCTGATCGCGGTGTGGTCGCTGCTGCGGGCCGGCGACGACCCGGAGAAGACCGTGCCGCGCATGACCTGGGCGTGGCTGGCCTTCGCCTTCTCGGTGCTGATCAAACCGCAGGCCGCGACGATCGGACTGCTGTTCCTCGCGTATCCGTTCGCCGCCGCCGACGCCGTCGGTCGCGCGCGCCGGCTGACCGGCACACTGGCCGGCGTCGGCGCCGCACTCGGCCTCGCGATCGTGTGCGGGCTGCTCTTCCATCCGCAGGCGGACGTGCTTGGCTGGCTGTTCGGCCGTTATCTCTTCGGCAGCAACGTCTACGCCTACACGACCGTCAACGCGTTCAACTTGTACGCGCTGGTCCAGCACTTCTGGATCCCGGACTCCGAGCCGCTGGTGATCGGCACGTTCTCGCTGGGCTCGCGGTCGCTGTGGGGCGTGGCCTTGGTCTTCGCCGCGACCGTCCTGATCGTCGGCCGGTATCTGCAGCGGCGCGACGACCGGGCGCTGCTCGAAGGCGCGATGCTGTGCGCGCTGGCGTTCTTCGTCCTGGCGACCCGCATGCACGAACGGTACATCTACGGCGCCTTTCTGTTGGCGATGCCCCTGATCGCGTTCGGCCGAACGGGGCTCGTCTCGTCGGTCGTGCTGACCGTGACGATGTACCTGAACTTGGCCTATTCGCTCGCCTACCAGACCGTGATGGAGAATCACGTTGCGGGCGTCGACGCGACCGATCTGTGGCCGGCGATCTCGCACAGCGCGGCGTTCGCGAACGTCGCGCTCTTCTTCTGGCTGGGGTACCGCTATCTCGGCGCGGCCGGCGAGGCGCCCGACGCGCCCCTCGTTCCGCAGCGCGCTGCGGGCCAGAGCGTTTTGCAGTGGCTGGCCGCGACGGGCCGCGGGTGGTTCAGTCCTCGCGAAGGGATCGCCACGCTCACCCGCACCGACTGGATGGCGATCGGCGGATTCGTCCTGATCACCTTCGCCGTGGCGATCGTGAACTACGGCTGGCCTTCCGAGCGCATCTTCGATGAGATCTACTTCGCGCGCGCCGGCGAGGAGTATCTCAAAGGAGTCAACCAGTTCGAGTGGACGCATCCGCCGTTCACCAAAGAGATCATCGCTCTTTCGATGTTCCTGTTCGGCGGACTGCACGGCCTGGGCAACACCGGGTACGGGTGGCGCTTCCTCAACATCGTGATCGGCGCCGTCGAAGTCGGATTCGTCTACGCGTTCGCCAAGCGGCTGACGTCCTCGACGCTCTTCGCCGGGCTCGCGGCGCTGATGATCTCCTTCGACGGTTTCCACTTCGTCGAACAGCGGATCGCGACGGGAGAGATCACGATCTCGACGCTGATCGTGATCGTGCTCTACGCGCTCTACCGGTACTGGATCGCCGCGCAGGTGCGCGTGCAGACGCGGGTGCGGGAACCCTTCGGCGTCCCTTTCTGGATCGCGATCGCGGCCGGGATCCCGGTCGCCGCGGCGTTCACGTGGCTGGTGAACCAGAACCCGTCCGTGCACAACCCGGAGATCGCCTCGGGGATCGCGCAGTCCAGCGCGACGTGGATCAACACGGACTGGGCCCACAACTTCGAAGGCTCACCGATCTACCCGTTCGTCTACTACGCCGGCAGCTACGAGTTCGCTCTGGTCTACGCGTTGCTGGGCGTGTACCTCGTCGCGCGAACGATCGTGCCGCGCTTCCTGCCCTCGATCGGGCGCCGCATCTCGTATGCCGACGGAACGGTCGTCACGGTGGAGGGCACCAGGGCCCCGGCGGTGCGGCAGCCGCCGTCGGCAATCGATCCGCCGGAACTGCGCGTGACGGCAAAGCCCGACGGGACGCTGCAGTATGCGACGCCCGCCGGCACCGCGACGTTCGTCCCGGACGGCTCGATGCAGGTCGAGGGCGCGGCGATCGTTCGTCCGAATGCGGCACGCACTTGGCTGATCGTCCTGCTCGGTGCGCTCGGTCTCTTGGCGTCGAGCAAATGGAACGGAGCATTCGACTTCGCGGTCGTCGGCGCGGTCGTCGTGCTCGTCGTGCTCCAGCGGTACATCCCGGCCCGCGCGCTGTACGGGAATCCGCGCGGCTTCTCGGTCGACATCGTGATCGCGCTGATGCTGTTCGTCGGGGCGACGATTTACACGATCACCTACACCCCGTTCTTCGCACTCGGTCACGGCTTCCCCGACATGATCGCGCTGCAGTGGCAGATGTACTGGTACCACTCGCACGGCGTCGCGAACGCGACGCACCCGTACTCCTCGGGATGGTGGCAGTGGCCGATCATGCAGATCCCGATATCGTACTACTATCACGACTTCCGCGTCGGCGCGGCGCTCCAGCAAGGCAGCGCGTGCTGCGTCGCCGAGATCCTGGCGCTTCCGAACCCGCTGGTCTTCCTGCTCGGCCTCGCCTCCGTGCCGTACGTCGGCTACTTGGCGTGGCGCGAGCGCAACAAAGGCTACGCGCTGCTGGTGATCGCGTACTTCCTACAGTGGCTTCCGTGGTCGCGCACGCCGCGGCTGCTCTTCGAGTACCACTTCTTTCCGAACCTCGCGCTGATCGTGCTCTGCAACGCGATCCTGATCCAACGCCTGTACCAGAAGTGGAGCGAGCCGAAGCGGAACTGGTACCTCGGCGCCTACGCCGTCGCCGTGATCGGCCTCTTCGCGTACTTCTATCCCGTCCTGGCCGGCGTGCCGATCACGTACGAGGCCTGGCATGACCGGATGTGGCCCGATCGCTTGGGCATCCCGCACACCAGCTGGATCGTTCCGCCGCACTGACGGGAGACGGGCCATTTCCACCCCGAACGCCGCCATCGACGCGGTCACCGAAGGTCTGGCAGCGAGCGGCTACATCTGTACCCGGCAGATCGCAACCGCCGTCTATCTCGGCCGCGCTTTGCAGAAGCCGATTCTGGTGGAAGGACCCGCCGGGGTCGGCAAGACCGAACTGGCCAAGGCGGCGGCGCAGTTCCTCGCCGTGCCGCTGATCCGCATGCAGTGCTACGAGGGCCTCGACGAATCGAAGGCCCTCTACGAATGGAAGTACGGCAAGCAGCTGCTGTACACGCAGATCCTCAAGGACAAATTCGGTTCCGTCTTCGGCCCCGACGACGATCTCGACGCGGCGATGCGCAAGCTGCACGGCTTCGACGACGTCTTTTTCTCCGAGCCGTTCCTCGAATCGCGCCCGCTGCTGCGCGCGCTGCGCCAGCCCGCGGGTGCCGTGCTGCTGATCGACGAGGTGGACAAGTCGGATCAGGAGTTCGAAGCGTTTCTGCTCGAGATTCTCTCCGATTTCCAAGTGACGATCCCGGAGATCGGCACGATATCCGCCGCCGTACCGCCGTTCGTGATCCTCACCTCGAACGGGACCCGCGATTTCGGCGACGCGCTAAAGCGCCGCTGCCTGCACCTCTCGATCGGTTTTCCGGACGCGCGCTTGGAGGAGCGCATCGTCGACGTGCGCGTGCCGGGCGTCGAACCGCGCCTGCGGCGGCAGCTGGTCGGGTTCGTGCAGCAGATCCGCGCGCTCGAGCTCAAGAAACTGCCGTCGGTGAGCGAAACGATCGACTGGGCGCGCACTCTGGTCCTCCTGCATGCGGAGGAACTCGACGTCGACCTCGTCCGCGACACGCTCAACGTGCTGCTCAAGTTCGAAGACGACGTCGTAGCCGTCTCCAACCAAGCCGCCGAACTGCTGCGCAAAGCGCGCGAAGCGGCGCTGCGCAACTAGCGGCCATGTCGTCCCTGAAGAAGCCGATCGTCGGGTTTCTGCAGGCGGCGCGCCGCGCGGGTTTGCGCATCTCGGTCGCCGAGAGCCTCGACGCCTTCGCGGCGCTCGAGACCGTCGGGTACGCCGACCGCGCGCTGCTCAAGGAGACGCTCGGACTCGTCCTCGCCAAGACGATCCCCGAGAAGTTCGTCTTCGACGCCTGCTTCGAGCGCTATTTTCAGCGCGACGGCTTGTTCGAACTTCGGCGGGGTGCCGCCGCGCCGCCGGGCGACCTCTCGCCACTCGCGCGTCTGCTGCTGGCAGGCGACCGCGCAGGTTTGGCTACGGCGCTCGAACGCGCCGCAGCCGAGGTCGGTGTCGGCGGAATTCGCCTCTTCACGCAAACCGGAAGCTTCACCCAGCGCGTGCTGGACCGCATGGGGATCGAAGCGCTGCTGCGCGACATCGCGCGCCTCCGCGACGGCGGCGCCGAAGGCGAGCAGACTGCCGAGGCGCTCGAGCGCGGCCGCGAGTACCTGCGCGCCGCCGTGCGCGCTTTCGTCCAGCAGGCGCTCGACCTCACGGCTGGGGCCGAGGCGGCGCGCTGGAACCAAGACCCGCGCAACGCGTCGCGGTTCGTAAACCTCGAGCGCAAAGACGTCGAACGAATGCGCGTCGTCGTGCGGGCGATGGCGAAGCGGATCGCCACCCGCTACGGCCGCAATCGCCGCCGGCGGCGACGCGGTTTCCTCGACGTGCGCGGGACGCTGCGCCGCAACATGGGCTATGACGGCGTGCCGTTCGTCACCGCGTGGAAACGCCGCAAGATCGAGAAGCCGCGCGTGATGGTGCTGTGCGACGTGAGCGGCTCGGTCGCCGCCGTTGCGCAGTTCCTCCTGCTCTTCTTGTACAGTCTGAACGAGGTCGTCTCGGACATTCGCTCGTTCGCGTTCTCGAGCCACCTCATCGAGGTCAGCGAAACCCTCGAACGAATGACCATCGAAGACGCCGTCGCCAAGATCGTCGCCGACATCGGGTTCCGCTCGTCCGACTACGGCCGCTCGCTGCGCGATTTCGAGGCGGGCTGGATGGACAAGGTCGATCGCAAGACGACCGTCATCATCATGGGCGACGCGCGCAGCAACTTCACCGCGCCGCGGGTCGAAGTAATGCGAGTCCTCTACGAACGCGCCAAGCGCGTCGTCTGGCTGAACCCGGAGTCACCGTGGTCGTGGAACATCGGCGACTCCGAGATGCGCCGCTACGCCACCTACTGCCACGACGTACGCGAGTTCAGCCGCCTCCGCGACCTCGAACTGCTAGTGAAAGACCTGATCGCCGCTCGCTGACGCGGGCACACGTTGGTGCAAGCCCGCGAGCTTCTCCTTCGTCGCCGGCCATTCAGCAGCGATGATGGAGAAGTAGACCGTGTCACGCACTCGTCCTGAAGCCGTCACGACGTGTTGGCGGAATGTGCCCTCTTCGATCGCACCAAGCCGCTTGATTGCCCTACGCGATTGTTCGTTCAGGGCATCGGTCTTGAATTCGACGCGATTCATTTCCAAGGTCTCGAAAGCATGGGTCAAAAGGAGCAACTTGGTCTCGGTATTCGCCATAGTGCGCTGATGAGAGGACGTCAGCCACGTCCACCCGATCTCGAGCCGGCGGTTGCGCGAGTCGATATTGGCATACCGGGTACTTCCGATGACTTGATCGCCGGCTCTATCGACGATCGCGAAAGGCAACGAAACGCCTCGACTCTGCTCTTCGAGCGCCGTCAAGACGTATACGCGCATATCCTCCTCGGTGGTCACGCCGGTCGGAATCCAGCGCCAGAGTTCCGGGTCCAAACCGACGCGAGCAAGGTCCGCTACGTGATCCAGCGTCAAAAGCTCGAGGCGCACGCTGAGGCCGGTGAGCGTCACCGGCTCGACCCTCATCCCCACAGTTTTCACGGTGCTAATTGACCCGTTTCGTGCGGCCGGACCATTCGCGTTCGCGCAGGACGTATTTCTGGATCTTGCCGGTCGACGTCTTCGGCAGGTCGCCGAACTCGTACGCCTTCGGCACCTTGTACGCGGCGATCCGTTCACGCGCGAAGAGGCGCAGCTCCTCGGCATCGAGCGTTCGGCCCGGCTTGAGCGTGACGAACGCTTTGGGCACTTCGCCCCACTTCTCGTCGGGGATCGCGACGACGGCGCATTCCAGCACCGCATCGTGTTCGAGCAGCACCCGTTCGACTTGCACCGTCGAGATGTTCTCCCCACCGCTGATGATCACGTCTTTCGCACGGTCGACGATCTCGATGTAGCCGTCCGGGTGGCGCACCGCGATGTCGCCGGAGTGGAACCATCCGCCCGCGAACGCGCGAGCGGTCGCCTCCGGATCGCCGTAGTAGCCCTTCATCACGTTGTTGCCGCGCATGACGATCTCCCCGTGCGTCGCGCCGTCGGCGGGGACGTCGATCAGGTCGGGATCGACCACGCGCACGTCGTTTGCGCCGAGCGTTATCATCGGCACCCCCTGCCGGCTGCGAAGCCGGGCCCGGTCGGCGGCGGGAAGCTCGTCCCAAGCCGGGGTGTGCCACGCCGACTCGGTGATCGGGCCGTACGTTTCGGTCAAGCCGTAGACGTGATGGATCTCGGCGCCGAGCCCTTCGATCTGCGCAATCGTGGTCGGCGAGGGCGGCGCGCCCGCCGTCGTGACGATCACGCGCCGCGGAAAGGCGACCGTCGCGGGATCGTTCGCCAGCGCGATGAGCACGGTCGGCGCCGCGTTGAAGTGGGTGACGCCTTCGCGGTGGATGCCGTGGTTGATGCCGTTCGCGTCGACCTTGCGCAAGCAGACGTGCGTCGCGCCGGCGGCCGCGATCGCCCACGGAAAGCACCAGCCGTTGCAGTGGAACATCGGCAGCGTCCAGAGATACACGCTCTCCGGCCGCACGTTCGCGTGGAAGATCTCCGCCAGCGCGTTGAGGTACGCGCCCCGAAACGTGTACATCACGCCCTTCGGCTTGCCGGTCGTCCCGCTGGTGTAGTTGATCGAGATCGTGTCGTCCTCGTCGCCGCTGCGCGGGATCAGCGCCTGCGGATCGGCGCCTGCGAGGAACGCTTCGTAGTCGGGTGGACCGTCAGTCGCCGGACGTTCGCCCGGAGCGGCGACCCGCACTCGCGGCAGGCGGGATTCGAGCCGCGCGACCAGCGGGTCCAGCTCGTAGTCGTGCAGCAGCAGCGTCGCGCCGCAGTGGCCGAGGATGTAGTCGATCTCTTCGGGAGCCAAGCGCGTGTTGATGGCGCACAGGACGCCCCCGGCGAGCGGGACCGCGAACGTCGCTTCGAGCGGCATCGCGGTGTTCGGCGAGACCACCGCGACCCGTTCGCCCCGCCGGATCCCGGCAGCTTGAAGCGCAGCCGCCAGCCGGCGCACGCGCTCGAGAAACTCCGGATACGTGCGTCGAACCGCGCCGTCGACGACGGCGATCCGCTCGGGATAGACGAACGCCGCGCGTTCGAGAAAGTCGAACGGGTCCAGTGCGTGCAGATGGACCCTCGGAGCGGACGTCTCGGCGATCATGGCTTCTCCCTCAGAGATCCCGAACCGCCGCTTTCCGCCCGCAGGGGCCCCCAACCCTTGCGCTGGGCCGGATCGCATGGTACAAGCAACGGACATGTTCCGCGACCGCCTGCACCGACCGCCGAGGAGCCCCATGCATTCCGCATCGGGTTCGCTTCGCGCTGGGTGAAGACGAACCGGACGACAGAACTGCATGGGCGCGCCGACGGACGGCGCGCTTTTTCTTTTGTTGGAGCCATCCATGGTAGAACCGTACGGCCGCGTCCATCTGCGGCAAGCCGATCGTTTCGATGTTGCCGCCCTCGCCAGACTGCGCGTCGAAGCGCTCGTCGAGATGGATTTGCTTGCGCCGGCCGACTGCGCGACGTTCACGCCGCGCGCGCTGGCGGAATTGTGGCGCCTCTACACGACCGACTCGGCCGCGTCGTGGCTGCTGTGCGCCGACGGCGTCGCTGTCGGATGCGCGTCCGTCGTCTTCTGGCAGCGTCTGCCGTATCCGGGCACGTCGCTGCACGCCGAGCTCGCGGGAGTCTACGTTGCGCCGGAGTACCGTCGCCGCGGCTATGCTTCCGAACTGATCTCCGAGACGCTGGCTACCGCCCGCGCGCGCGGCGTCCGGCGCATCGTGCTGCAGCCGACGGCGCAGAACCGCGCGCTCTACCGGGGCTTCGGGTTCGACGACTCCGGACAACTCCGGCTCTCGCCGTGAACGGACCCGGACGGTCGTCAGGGTCCGATCGTGCGCGCGAGCGGCGCGGGCAGCGGCAGTTCGACCAGCGTCAGGAACTCCGCCGCCAGCGAGAGCGTTTCGAGGCCGAGCCCGATGATCTGCACGCCGACGACCTCGCCCGCGGCATCGTAGTCCGCGATCAGGAGCGGGGCGGCGTCGAACGTGCGTCCGAACGGTATCGCACCGAGCCTCCCCGTACGGCCGCGCGCGACGCCGACTTGGCGCACGATCTCTCCCGACGGACGATAACTCACGTACGCCGTCGAGAGGTCACGGTCAATGCAGAATTGAGGGGTCATCGGAAACCCGCTTCCACCGGGGAATGCATCGCAACGCGCAGGCATGTAACCTGCGGCCGCGCGTCGCCGTGTCGCTTGCGCAATACGGCGAAAGAATGGTAGCACAGCGCCCGGCATGTCACGTACGGCCACCCGCTCGTTCGCACGCCCAGCGGAAGGACCGGGGAACGCACGGCGCGAGCCGAAGCAGCTAGCGTGAGTTCCACGATCGCGCGTGAACCCGGCGTCACGCCGGCGAATCCCGACTTCGATCCGATCGAGTACTATACCGATCAATCCTGGGGTGACGGGCTTCCGATCGTCCCGCCGACGCCCGCCAAAGTCGCCGCAGCCGTTGCCGCGCTGGGCGGCGAGCCGGACTTCGCGGAAGCGGTCGTTCCGCCGCGCCGTGGAACGCTCACCCGCGAAGTGCTGGCCATCAACATGGTCATGGCCGGCTGCAAGCCGGAGTACGCGCCGGTCGTGCGCGCTGCCATGCTTGCACTCTGTAGCAAAGCGTTCAATCTGAACGGTGTTCAAGCGACGACGCACATGGCCGGACCGCTGCTGATCGTGAACGGGCCGGTGCGCACGCAGATCGGCATGAATGCCGGAGCGAACGTCTTCGGTTCGGGCAATCGGGCCAACGCGACGATCGGCCGGGCGATTCGCCTGATCTTGCTGACCGTCGGCGGTGCGATACCCGGCGACCTCGACAAGAGCACGCTGGGTCATCCCGGCAAGTACACGTATTGCATCGCGGAAAACGAAGAGCTCAGCCCCTGGGCGCCCTATCACGTCGAGCACGGCATGGCGCCCGAAGACAGCGCGGTGTTCGTCATCGCGGCCGAACCGCCGCACAGCGTAGTGAACCACGTCGCGAACGACGCGCAGGGCGTGCTCGACAGCATGGTCTCGGCGATGAGCACGATCGCCCACAACAACGCGGTGGCGGGCGGTTCGTGCGCGGTCGTGATCGGCCCCGAACACGCGGCGACGATCGCGGCGAGCGGTTTCACGCGCCGCGACGTGCGCAACTACTTGTGGTACAACGCGACCAACGCATGGGAGGCGGTCAGTTTCGGCGATCGCTACGCCGCCGGAGGCAAGGTCTACAACAAGGCGTTGCCGGCCTGGTACAAACGCGAGCGCGGCGCGCGCATCCCGATCGTGCCGAGCGCCGACGACATCCATCTCTTCGTCGCCGGCGGCGCCGCGGGCCGCTTCTCCGCGTTCATCCCGGGCTGGGGCCGCATGACCAGCCCCGTCTTGCTCAAAATCGACGGCACCGAAGCCCCCGGCGGGCCGGCCTGCGTCGACGGAACCTGCGCGCTTTAAAACGAGGAGTCTTTTCTGTGTTGAACGTGGCCCCTGGGCTCTCCGAAATTCCGCTGTACGATCCGCGCGGCACGATCGACGCGGAGCGGCGCGAGCCTGCGCCGCGCATCGGGTCGCTCGGCGGTCTGCGCGTCGCGGTGCTCGACAACACGAAGTGGAACGGCTGGAAGCTGCTGGACCGCACGATGGCGATTCTCGCGGAAGAGACGGCGTTCGCGTCGGTGCGGCGGTACAAGAAAGAGGGCTTCTCCGTGGTCGCCGACGACGAGCTGCTGGCGCGCATCGCCGCGGAGAACGACATCGCGATCACCGGCATCGGTGATTGAGGCAGCTGCACGTCGTGCTGTACGTACGACGCCGTCCGGCTCGAGGAATCGGGGATTCCGACCGCCGTCATCGTCACCACCGTCTTCGAGCACGAAGCCCTCGTGCAGCGCACCGCGCTCGGTATGGAAGCGCTCGAGCCGGTCGTGGTCAGCCATCCGTTGAGCACGATCACCGCCGAACAGCTCGACGCACGTGCCAGAGAAGCTGCCCCGCAAGTCCGCGCGAGGTGGCTCGGCCGCTGAACTATCGGCCGCCCCACTCCCAGAAGTGCGTTCGCACCGGCGCGCTCGTGTCGAATGCGCGGGAAGAAGGGTAGGGAAGGCGGCGCAGCTCCGGCCGCTCCGCTACCCGCAGGTTCTCTGCGGAGATCGTCGCGCGGTTGCCGTGCCAACCCTTGGCGAGATCCTCAGGCGCAAACTGCCGACCAAGATACTTCACGCGCCTTGCGCCTCGCTCAGCATCACGTAATGGCGCAGGACGAAGTCGACCGGAAACACCCGCGGGTTGCCGGCCAGCAGGTGACCGCCTGCGTCTCCGTAGTGCAGTCCGGAGTCGCGTCGCCACGCGCGCATCAAACGCGGGTAGAACGGTTCGAAAAAGTCGTACGTGTCCATGGACGCAGCGTACTCCTCCACCGCGAAATCCTCGCCCGAGCGCGGAACGAACGCAAATTCGTGAAAGTTGACGCAGGTGTATCCCGCCGCATCGGCGCCGGCGATCGCCTCGCGCAACGTGCCGCCGGCGCCCGGCGGGGTGAGCCACTCGTCCGCATCGGCGTGGACGATCCAGTCGTACGGCGCAGCTGCGGCGATCAAGGCAGACGATCGCGAGGGCGGACGTCACGGCGCCAGCATTTCGGTGATCTCCGCCGCCAACTCGGCCTCGATCGCGTCGGCATGCGCGCGCAGGTTGGCGGCGATCGCGCCGCAGAGCGTCGCGTCGCGAACCCCCTCCGTCAAGCGCTTGCGGCGCCGCTCATAGCGTCCGCTCTCTTCGAGCTCTTCGGGGCGCACGAGGAATTCCAGCGCGTCGTATTGCGAGAAGAACACCTCGCGCTCGTCACGCCGGTTGAACTCCGCTCGGGAAGAACTCGTCGATCACGAGGTGCGGAAAGGGACTCCGCTCGAGCGGAGTTCGCGCGAGACGCGACGCGACGTGACGCCGCAACGCCGCGACGTGATCGCGGGCCGGATCGTCGCTCTCGCCTTCCATCGGCGGGACCGTTCGACGTCGGGACTCGAGGCGACTCTCGGCCGAAGACCTCAGCCGCCGGCCATCGCCCCGACGATCAGCAGGGGCTCGCTTCCGCTCGTCACCGCCTCGGGAAGCGCGGTGTCCGGTGGTTCGTGCGAGAGATCCTGACCGCACGCGAAGAACCTCACGAACGGGCGGCGCCGCTGCGTGACGTGATCGCGGATCGTCCCACGCAGCATCGGATAACTTGCCTCGAGCGCGTCGAGAACCGTACGGTGCGTCGTCGGACCATCGACGTGCAGCGCGACTTCTCCGGCGACGCGCGCCAGCGTTCGCAGATGCGCGGGCAGCACGACCCGAATCACGGCAGCGTCTGCACTTCGACGGAGAGGACGGCCGGAAGATCGCGCACGATCGGCGCCCAGCGCTCGCCGGAGTCGGCCGATACGTACACCGCGCCGCCGGTGGTTCCGAAATAGACGCCGCACGAATCGAGCGTGTCGACGGCCATCGCGTCGCGCAGCACGTTGACGTAGCAGTTCTCTTGCGGCAGTCCGTTCGTCAGCGCTTCCCAGGCGTTCCCGCCCGTGCGGCTGCGGTACACGCGCAGTTTTCCATCGGGCGGGAAATGTTCGGAGTCGCTCTTGATCGGGATGACGTAGATCGTGTCGGGCTCGTGCGCGTGAACTTGGATCGGGAACCCGAAGTCGGACGGCAGGTTGCCGCTGATCTCGCGCCACGAATCGCCCGCGTCGTCGCTGCGCATGACGTCCCAGTGCTTCTGCATGAACAGCACGCTGGGCCGCGACGGGTGCATGGCGATGCGGTGCACGCAGTGGCCGACCTCCGCGTTCGGGTCGGGGATGCCCTCGGAGTGCAGGCCGCGGTTGATCGGACGCCACGTCGTGCCGCCGTCGTCGGTCCGGAACGCGCCCGCGGCCGAGATCGCGACGTACATCCGCGCGGCATCGGAAGGATCGAGCACGATCGTGTGCAGACACATCCCGCCGGCGCCCGGCTGCCAGGAAGCGCCGGAGGAGTGTTCGCGCAGCCCGGCGAGCTCGTGCCACGTCGTCCCGCCGTCGATCGTGCGGAACAGCGCCGCGTCCTCGACCCCGGCGTAGACGGTATCCGGATCGGTGAGCGACGGCTCGAGATGCCAGACGCGCGCAAACTCCCACGGATGCGGCGTGCCGTCGTACCATTGGTGTGTGCCGGGGACGCTCGCGTAGGCGAAGCCGTTCCCGACCTGTTCCCAGCTCGCTCCGCCGTCGCTCGAGCGCTGGATGATCTGTCCGAACCAGCCGGTGGACTGCGAGGCGTACAACCGGTTCGGATCGGCCGGCGAGCCCTTGAGGTGATAGATCTCCCAGCCCGCAAAGTGCGGGCCGCCGATCTCCCACCGTTCACGCTTCGCGTCGGAGGTCAACACGAACGCGCCCTTGCGCGTTCCGACCAACACCCGTACACCGCTCATCCATCGCTCCTTACCGATTGGCTCTTCGCCGCTACTACGGCGCGCGCCGCGAAGCTCCCCGGTGAGCGGCGATCACCGCACGCTGAGCGCGCGCGCCGACGTCTTCCGTTCGATCTGCGTCTCGAGGAGCGCGATCCAGCCGTCCATGCCGGCGCCGGTGCGGGCCGAGGTCTCGAGGATCGAAATGCCGGGGTTCACCTGCCCGATGCTCGCGTAGGCGGCGTCGCGATCGAAACCTACGGCGTCGGCGATGTCGATCTTGGTGATGACGGCGAGCTGCGCCGTGTTGAACGCCAGCGGATACTTGAGGGGCTTGTCTTCCCCCTCGGTCACCGAGAAGACGACGACGCGCAGGTCCTCGCCCAAATCGTACTCGGCCGGGCAGATCAGGTTCCCGACGTTCTCGATGAACAGCGCGTCGAGCCGGCCAGGTTCCCATCGCTCGAGCGCGCGGCCGATCATGTCGGCATCGAGCCGGCATTCGGCGGCCGTCGTGATCTGCCTCACCGGAGCGCCGCTCTCCGCCAGCCGGCGCGCATCGTTGTCCGTCGCTTGATCGCCGACGAGCGCGCCGACGCGGCGGCGTCCCGAAAGGCGGGCGAGCGTCTGCTGCAAGAGCGTCGTCTTCCCCGAACCTGGACTCGAAAGAAGATTGACGACGAGCGTGCCGGACGCGGCGAAGCGCGCGCGCAAACCGTCCGCCAGCGCATCGTTCTTGCGCAGGATGCTCTGCTCGATCGAGACGACGCGATACTTCACTCGGGAACCTCCACGGCGACCAATTGCAGATCGCGGCCGCGCACGATGGTCGGACACGCGCTCGCGCACTCGGGACAGATCAATCCGCTCGCCGGACGCGGCGTGCGTTCGCACGCGCAACGTTCGCAGTAGACGACGAGCGGGACGTCGACGATCTTCAGCATGCTGTCCGCTGCGAGCGTTCCGGCGCTCGCAAGCTTCCACGAAAATCGCAACGCGTCGGGCGCTATTCCGCTCAGCGCGCCGACGCGCACGTGCACCGCAAGGACTCGCTCGAATCCGTCGCGTGCCGCCGAATTCTGAATCCCTTCGATCAAACCGAGCGCGACCGACAACTCGTGCATCCGCCATCCTTCCGCACCCTCGTGCGGTACCGGACACTTGCGCAAAATTCTGCATCGGGACTCACACCGGGCGGGGGTTGCGCATCGCCCCTGGTTCCGGTACGTTAACGTACGGACGGGGGGAGCGCAAGGGTCGACCATCGCCAACCTCGTACCGCGACGCTCTCGTTGCGCTGCACGCGCGCCGAGCGACCTGACGCAACACACCGCGTTCGCGCGATCTGCCGCGACTCGTTCGCCCCCCGCACGGTGACTCCGCGACTCGATGTCAGAGGGACTCGCCGATGGCGCATGCGGCTTCCGAAACGCTCGTCAACGTTCTCTGGATCCCCGCCGGTCTGAGCTGCGACGGCGATTCCGTCGCATTGACCTCCGCAACGCAGCCGGCGATCGAAGAGATCGCGCTCGGCGCGTTGCCGGGGTTACCGAAGGTCAAGTTCCACTGGCCGCTGATCGAGTACAGCCTCGGCGGTGAGGAGTTCTTGCAAGCGTTTTTCGCCGCGGAGCGGGGTGAACTCGATCCGTTCGTGCTCGTGATCGAAGGGTCGATCGCGAACGAGTCGATCAAGAAGGAAGGCTACTTCACCGGGTTCGGCAACGAGCCCGGGACCGATCAGCCGATCACGTTCGCGGGCTGGATCGACCGCCTCTCCCCCAAGGCGTGGGCGATCCTCGCCGCCGGTACGTGCGCGACGTACGGCGGCATTCACGCGATGGCGGGAAACCCCACCGGCGCGATGGGGATCCTCGACTATCTCGGCTGGGATTGGAAATCGAGCTCGGGCGTTCCGATCGTGTGCGTCCCCGGTTGCCCGACGCAGCCCGACAATCTGTCGGAGACGATCCTGTATTTGTTGTGGCAGGCGGCGGGCAACGCGCCGATGATTCCACTCGACGAAGCAGGCCGTCCGCAGTGGCTGTTCGGCGCCACCGTCCACGAAGGCTGCGACCGTGCGGGTTATTACGAGCAAGGCGATTTTGCGACGACGTACGACTCGCCGAAGTGCTTGGTGAAGCTAGGCTGCTGGGGGCCGGTCGTGAAGTGCAACGTGCCCAAACGCGGCTGGACCGGCGGCGTCGGCGGCTGTCCGAACGTCGGCGGGATCTGCATCGGCTGCACGATGCCGGGCTTCCCGGACAAGTTCATGCCGTTCATGGACGAGCCGCCGGGAGCGAAGATCTCCTCGACCGTCAGCGGCATCTACGGCAACATGGTGCGAGGCCTGCGCCAGATCACTTTGAGCACGGTCGACAAAGAACCGAAGTGGCGCCACACAGGCAGCCAGCTGACCACCGGATACAAACCGCGCGCTTACTAGCGCTTCTCACCACGTCGGTTGGAGAGGGGAACGCCTGTGGCTATCAAGGATCTGCCGGGAGCCGCCAGCGACACCGGCAAGTCGCGTCTGGTCGAGATGTCGTGGGATCCGATCACGCGCATCGTCGGCAGTCTCGGCATCTACACGAAGATCGACTTCGCAGCGAAAAAGGTCGCGGAGTGCCATGCGACCTCCTCGATTTTCCGCGGCTACAGCATCTTCATGAAAGGCAAGGATCCGCGCGACGCGCACTTCATCACGTCGCGGATCTGCGGGATCTGCGGCGACAACCACGCCGTGTGCTCGGTGTATGCGCAGAACATGGCCTTCGGCGTGCGTCCGCCCGCGATGGGCGAGTGGATCATGAACCTCGGCGAGGCCGCCGAGTACATGTTCGATCACAACATCTTCCAAGAAAACTTGGTCGGCGTCGACTTCTGCGAACAGATGGTCCGCGAGACGAACCCGTTCGTGTGGGAGAAGGCGAAGAACACGCCCGCGCCGCACGCCGGCATTCACGGCTACAAGACGATCGCCGACATCATGACCTCGCTCAACCCGTTCACGGGCGACTTCTACCGGCAGGCGCTCGTGATCAGCCGCTACACGCGCGAGATGTTCTGCCTGATGGAAGGCCGGCACGTCCATCCGTCCACGCTCTACGCCGGCGGAACGGGAACCGTCGCGACGCACCAGCTGTTCACCGAATACTACTCGCGGCTGATGCGCTACGTCGAGTACATGAAAGTCTGCGTCCCGCTGCACGACGACCTCTTCGACTTCTTCTACGAGGCGCTGCCGGGCTACGAGCACGTCGGCGAGCGGCGCATCCTGCTCGGCTGCTGGGGCGCGTTCCAGGATCCCGACTACTGCGACTTCACCTACCGCAACATGACGAACTGGGGCCGCAAGATGTTCGTCACGCCCGGCGTCGTCGTCGACGGCAAGCTCGTCACGACCGACCTCGTGCAGATCAACATCGGCATCCGCATCCTGCTCGGCCACTCCTACTACGACGACTGGCAGTCCGAGCAGACGTTCGTCTCGAAGGATCCGCTCGGCAACCCGATCGACCGGCGCCATCCCTGGAACATGCACACGCTCCCGACGCCGAAGAAGCGCGACTTCGCAAACCAGTACAGCTGGGTGATGTCGCCGCGCTGGTTCGACGGCAAGGATCATCTCGCGCTCGACACCGGCGGCGGCGCGCTCGCGCGCCTGTGGTCGACGGCGCTCGCCGGATTGGTCGACATCGGGTACGTCAAGGCGACCGGGACGAGCGTGCAGATCAACCTTCCCAAGAGCGTGCTCTCCGGGCCGGTTTCGTTCGAGTGGAAGACGCCGAAGTGGTCGAACACGATCGAGCGCGACCGGGCGCGAACGTACTTCCAAGCCTACGCGGCCGCCGCCGCATTGCACTTCCTCGAGCGGGCATTCGAAGAGCTGCACGCCGGCCGCACGAAGTCGTGGGAACCGTTCACCGTGCCGCGGGAAGGGATCGGCGTCGGCTTCACCGAGGCGGTGCGCGGCGTGCTCTCGCATCACATGGTGATCCGCGACGGCAAGATCGCGAACTACCACCCGTGGCCGCCGACGCCGTGGAACGGCAACCCGCGCGACGTCTACGGCACTCCGGGACCGTACGAGGACGCGGTGCAGAACACGCCGCTCTTCGAAGAGAACGGCCCGGAAACGTTCAAGGGGATCGATGTCATGCGCACGGTGCGCAGCTTCGACCCGTGCCTGCCGTGCGGCGTCCACATGTATCTCGGAGGCGGAAAGACGATCGAAACGGTGCACTCGCCGCTCGCGCCCTTCGGCTGATGGCTGCCGCGGGAAGCGAGGACGAGCTCCGCAGGACGGCCGGCCGCGTCGAGTCGCTGCTGGGCGCCTTCGACGCGGTGTCGACGCCCCGGCAGGCGCGCGAGCTCGGCGACGAACTCGCGCGCACGCTCGTGACGCTGTACGGTGCCGGGCTCGAGCGCGTGCTCACGATCGTGCACGATGCGGCGGGCGGGCGCTCCGACGAGGTTTTCGCGCGCCTGTGCGACGATCCGTTCGTCGAGAGCCTGCTGTGCCTGCACGGCCTCCATCCGCTCTCGGTCGAAGAGCGCGTGCAGGGCGCGCTCGAGGGCGTGCGGCCGTACCTCAAGTCGCACGAAGGCGACGTCAGCATCGTCGACGTCTCGGCCGACGGGGTCGTCACGCTGCGCATGCAAGGGACGTGCGACGGATGCCCGTCGTCGGCAGCGACGGTGAAACTGGCGGTCGAGCGCGCGATCCTGCAGCGTGTGCCCGAGATCCGCGAAGTCGTCGCCGAGAACGACACGCCGGTGCGCGACGAAGAGCTCACCTGCGTCGCGGTCGAGGACGAGCAGGGGCGCGTCACGATCTCGCTGGGAGTCTGAACGTGGACGCCGCTCCGCGCGAATTCGCCTCGCTGCAGCGCCTGCTGCGTAAGCCTGCGCCGCAAGCGCCCGGCGAGCGCTGCGACTACTGCGCGGAGCCCGTGGCGCCCGAGCACGGCCATCTGATCGACATGCAGGCACGGCGGATCATGTGCAGCTGCCGGCCGTGCGCCCTCGTCTTCGAGCCGTCCGGGGCGGCGCGGGGCCGCTACAAGACGGTGCCGACACGCTATCTCGAGATCGTGGACTTCGCCCTCGACGATGCGACGTGGGATCTGCTCCAGATCCCGATCGGGCTTGCCTTCTTCTTCACCAACTCGGTCGAAGGGCGGACGATCGCGCTGTACCCGGGACCGGCCGGCGCGACCGAATCCGAGCTCGACCTCGCGGCCTGGAACGAGATCGCCGCGAACCATCCCGCGCTCGCGACGCTCGAGGCGGACGTCGAGGCTGCGCTCGTCTTTCGCCGCAACGGCGTCACGCGCTGCTTCATCGTTCCGATCGACGCCGCGTACAAGCTCGTCGGCGTGATTCGCCTGAGTTGGAAAGGCTTCGACGGGGGCGGCGATGCGTGGGAGCGCATCGACGGATTCTTTGCCGAGATTCGCGAGCGCAGCGAGGGTCGAGTCCCGGCTGGGAGACGCTGGTGAGCGAGCTCGGCTTCGCCCTCGTCGGCGCGCGCCCCGAGCCGTTTGCGGCCTCGCCGCAGCTCGCGCTGCGCATGCGCGTCACCGAAGCGTCGGGCGTGCCGGTATACGCGATCGCACTGCGCGCGCAGGTGCAGATCGAGCCGCAACGGCGGCGCTACCGCGGCGGCGAGTCGGAGCGCCTGGTCGAGCTGTTCGGCGGCCCGGAGCGGTACGGCGACACGCTCAAGAACCTGCTCTGGACGCACGTCTCGACGACCGTCGTCGCGTTCGAGCACGAAACCGAGTTCGATCTGGTGATACCGTGCAGCTACGACTTCGAGGTGGCAGCGCACAAGTATCTGTGCGCGCTCGAGGACGGCGAGATCCCGATCGTCGTGCAGCTCAGCGGCACGGTGTTCGTGCGCGGCGAGAGCGGCGTCGCGGCGGAACTCGTACCGTGGACGTGCGAGGCGCGCTATCGTCTCCCGGTCGCGACGTGGCGCGCGACCATGGACGCGTTCTTTCCGAACAGCGCCTGGATCCGCATCGACCGCGACGCGTTCGAAGAGCTGTACCGCTTCAAACGCGACGGCGGGTATCCGACCTGGGAGGCGGCGATCGCGCGGCTCTGCGCGCGGGCCGAGGCCGCGCGATGACTGCGCTTCCACCCGCGAAGGAGGGCGTGTTCGCACCGGCGTTCGCGATCGCCAACGCCGTGTTGTACGAAGGCTACCTGCTCTTCCCGTACACGGCGTCCTCGGGGAAGAACCGCGTGCGCTGGCAGTTCGGCGTCGTCGTCCCGGAGGCGTACGTCAGCGCCGGAACCGGCGAGACCGCCGTGCAGCAGACGGAAGTGCTGCTCGAAGCGGACGCCCTACAAGATGAGGATACGATGCCGCGCGTGACGGCGCTCCTGCGATTTCTGCAGGTCGAGGCGCGCCGCATCGAAGCGCTCGAAGGCGGTGCGTACGTGCCGGTCGAGTCGCTGACGGTCGCCGGCACGAAGTACGTGACGTTCGATGAAGCAGTGGTACGCGAACTCGCGCTGGCGCTCGACGCGGCACCCGGTGCGGGAACGAGCACGCCGATCGCGTTCGGCGGCGGAAGCGACGAGGAGCTGCTGCGCGACGAGAGCGGCGAGCGCGGGCGTCTCGTGCGCGAACGCTGGCCGTTGAACGGGACGCTGTCGGTCGCCTGCGAGGCGGTAGCGGACGCGCCGGCGCTGCGGAAGCTCCGCATCCGCGTCGAAAACCACTCCGGCGTCGTCGCGGGCGAACGGGCCGGCGCACTGCGCACCGCGCTCGTTTCGACGCACGCGTTGCTCGCGGTCGAGGACGGCGCCTTCGTCTCGGTGCTCGACCCGACGCCCGCCGCGGCGACCGCCACCGCGTCGCTGGAGAACCGGCACGTCTTCCCGGTCCTCGTCGGGGACGCCGCGGCCGACCAGCAACGCTCGAACCTGGTCCTGTCCTCGCCGATCATTCTGTACGACTTCCCGGCGGTCGCGTTACAGACGGACACCGACGCGTTCGACGCAACCGAGATCGACGAGCTGCTCACGCTGAGCGTCCTGAGCCTGCCCGCCGCCGAACGCGACAAAGCGCGCGCGACCGATCCGCGCGCTCGGGCGATCGTCGAGCGCGCCGAGCGGTTCGGTGCGCGCGAGATCGGGCGCCTCCACGCCGGCGCACTGCTGCGCCCCGGCGCCGATTCGTTCGCGGCGAGCGATCCGTTCGCGGCGATCGATGCTCCCGCGCTCGATTGCGTCTTCGTCGACGGAACGAAGGTTTCCAAGGACTCGGCGGTGCGGCTGCACCCCAAGCGGCGCGCCGACGCGTGGGACATGTTCCTCGACGGCAAGCGCGCGACGGTGCGCGCGATCCACCAGGACGTCGAGGACGTCCTCTACGTTGCGGTGACCGTCGACGACGACCCGGCCAGCGACCTGCACGAATGGTACGGGCGCTCGTTCTTCTTCACGCCGGACGAGATCGAACCGCTGGGGGACGCGTCGTGAACGGCCCGGCGCGGATCCTGGTCGCCGGCGTCGGCAACGTCTTTTTCGGCGACGACGGGTTCGGTCCCGAGGTCGCGCGGGCGCTGCTGCGCGAACCGCCCGCCGACGCGAAGGTCGAGGACTTCGGCATTCGCGGACTGCACCTCGCCTACGAGCTGCTGGCGGGATACGAGCGCGCGATCCTGATCGATGCCGCGCCGCGCGGCGACGCGCCGGGAACCCTCTACGTGATCGAGCCCGAGCTCGAGGTCGCGACCGGCGCGCCGGACGCACACCGCATGGACGTGCAGAACGTCTTCGCGTACGTGCGCGTGCTGGGCGGCGAAGCACCGCCCGTCACGATCGTCGGTTGCGAACCCGAGACGACGGAGCCGGGGATGGAACTCTCCGCGCCGGTGAGACGATCGGTCGAAGCTGCCGAGGCGCTCGTTCGCCGGCTGATCGATGAACGGCTCGCGCCGCAGGTGTACCAGACCAATGGAGGTGTCGCGTGATCAAAGCACTCTTCCGAAGCGGGCTCGCGATCGCATTCGCGATCTTCGCCGCGCGCCAGTTGGTCTACGGTGGCCGGGACCTCGCGCGCTACAACAAGATGCGCGAGATGTCGGGCGATCCGCCGCTCGGCGCTCCGACCGGAAAGAAATCCGAGACGAACTCCGCGGCGCGCACGACGAATCCGCTCGTGATGCTGGCCAGCATCCCGAGCGACATCGGTCACTACATCAAGATGAAAACCATGTGATGAGCGGGAGCTGATCGTCGTGTGTCTTGCGATTCCCGGTCAGGTGGTCGAGCTCGTGCCCGAGCAGCCGGCACTGGTGAAGGTCGACGTCGCGGGCGTGCGCCGCAACGTCAACGTCGGACTGTTCGAGCCCGGTGAGATCGACCTGGGCGACTGGGTGCTGATCCACGTCGGATTCGCGCTGAGCAAGGTCAGTGAGACCGAGGCGCGCGATCAGCTGCGGATGCTCGGCGCGCTGGGTGAGGAAGAGCTGGCGATGGAGGAGGTCCGCGGCTACTCGTTCGCCGCGGACGGTGAGCGACGATGACGATGATGAAATACGTCGACGAGTTTCGCGATCCGACGCTGATCTCGACGGTCGCCGCGGAGATCAAGCGCAGCGTCGACCCCGGCCGTCACTACCGCATCATGGAGGTCTGCGGCGGCCACACCCACGCGATCTATCGCTTCGGTCTGCGCGACGTGCTGCCCGAGAACGTCGAGCTCGTGCACGGGCCGGGCTGTCCCGTCTGCGTGCTGCCGACCGGCCGCGTCGACGACGGCCTGGCGATTGCTGCGCAGCCCGGCGTCGTGCTGACCTGCTTCGGCGACATGATGCGCGTCCCCGGAACGAAGGGGACGCCGCTCGAGTTCAAGGCGCGCGGCGCCGACATCCGCATGGTGTACTCGCCGCTCGACGCGCTCAAGCTCGCACGGGAGCATCCGGAGCTGCACGTGTGCTTCTTCGCGATCGGCTTCGAGACGACCGCGCCGTCGACCGCGCTGACGCTCCTGCGCGCGCGCGAGCTGGGCCTGCGCAACTTCTCGGTGTTCTGCAACCACGTGACGATCGTGCCGGCGATCCGCGCGATCCTCGACTCGCCCGACATGCGGCTCGACGGTTTCGTCGGCCCGGGTCACGTCTCGACGATCACCGGCTGCCGTCCGTACGAGTTCATCGCCCGCCATTACGGGAAGCCCGTCGCGGTCGCGGGGTTCGAGCCGCTCGACCTGCTCGAAGCGATCTTGATGGTCGTGCGGCAGATTCGTGCCGGCGAGGCGAAGGTCGAGAACCAGTATCGCCGGATCGTGCCGTGGGATGGCAACCCGGGCGCGCTGCGCGCGCTCGCGACGGTGTTCGAGTTGCGGCCGTACTTCGAGTGGCGGGGTCTGGGCTTCATCTCGCAGTCGGCGCTCAAGCTCAAGGACGCGTTCGCGAAATGGGACGCCGAGGTGCGCTTCGAGGTGCCGGGCGTGCGGGTGACCGATCCGCGCGCCGCGCAATGCGGCGAGATTCTCAAAGGCGTGCTCAAGCCGCCGCAGTGCAAGCTGTTCGGCAAAGAGTGCAATCCCGAGCACCCGGTCGGGGCCCTGATGGTGTCGAGCGAAGGGGCATGCGCGGCGCACTACCGCTACGCATCCTTCGACCACGCCGGGGACAGGCTCGGCGAGGAAGTCGAAGCCTGACATGGCCGCCGCCGCTCCGCCGCGACCACGCGTGAAGTTCACCGACACGCAGATCGAGATGTCGCACGGCGCCGGCGGCAAAGCGTCGCGCCGTTTGGTGGAAGGGTTGATCGCACCGGCGTTCGCGAACCCCGTGCTGGCGACGCTCTCCGACGCGGCGACGTTCCTGCTCGGCGGCACGCGGATCGCCACGACCGCCGACGGCTACGTCGTCAAGCCGTTGCGTTTCCCCGGCGGCTCGATCGGCGAGCTGGCGGTGAACGGCACGGTGAACGACCTCGCGGTGTCGGGCGCCCGCGCGTCCGCGCTCATGGCATCGTTCATCCTCGAGGCCGGACTGCCGGCGGACGTGCTGCGCGCCGAAGTCGAGGCGATGGCGGCGGCAGCCGCGCGCGCCGGCGTGCCGATCGTCGGCGGCGACACGAAGGTGGTCGAGCACGGGATGTGCGACGGCATGTACGTCGCGACGTTCGGCATCGGCGAGGTCGACGAGCGGCTCACGCTCGACCCGCGCTCCGTGCGCGCCGGCGACGTCGTGCTGCTGAGCGGGCCGATCGGCGATCACGGGATCACGATCCTGCTCGCGCGCGGCGAACTGGATCTCGAAGCGGATCTGCAGTCGGATACGCGTTCGGTGTGGCCGTTCGTCGAGCGGCTGATCGCGACCGCTCCGGGCGGGCTGCGCTGGATGCGCGACCCGACCCGCGGCGGCGTCGCAACGGCGCTCAACGAGCTGGCCCGCGACTGCGGCCTCGGGATCGTGCTGCGCGAAGAGGACGTGCCGGTACGCCGCGAGGTGCGCGGCGCATGCGAGGTGCTCGGACTCGACCCGCTGCACATCGCCAACGAAGGACAAGTTCTCGCCGTCGTGGCCGCCGAGGACGCGGAGCGGGCGCTCGGGGCGTTCCGCTCGGTGGCCGGCGGCGAGGGCGCCTGCTTCATCGGCGAGGTCCGCGCCGAACGCGGCGGCAGCGTCGTCGGCGTCACGCGGTACGGCGGGACGCGTGCGATCGACATGCTCGTCGGGGACCCGTTGCCGAGGATATGCTGAGCGCCGATCTCGCCGCGCCGCTTGCGTCGCGGCTGGCGGCTCGCCTGCGCGCACGCAATGCGGTGCTGCGCTCGTTCTTCGAGCGCGAGGCACCGTCGCTCGCGCGCGCGTCGCAGGAAGTCGCCGAGCGCTTTGCGCGCGGCGGACGGCTGTACGCGTTCGGCCACGGTCCCTATGCGACCGACGCGGCGCACGTCTCGGTCGAGTTCGTGCATCCGGTCATCGTCGGCAAGCGCGCTTTGCCGGCATGCGACGCGAGCGCCGCGGCCGAGGCGTTCGTCGCAGCGCTCGTCGAACCGAACGACGTGGCGATCGCGTTCGGTCCGCCGGAAGGGGATCTGCGCGCGATCGCCGCGTTGCGGCTGGCACGCCGCAAGGGTGCGTTCACGCTGGCGTGGCCCGGTATCGAGGCCGACTACAGCGTAACCTCGCCGACCGACGACCCGCACGTCCACCAGGAAGCGTTCGAAGTACTCGGCCACACGCTGTACGAGAGCGTGCACGTCTTCTTGGAGCACCGGCGCGAACTGGGCGACGACGTCGGCGAATCGGCGTTCCTGTACCCGTACCTGGGCTCGGCACAACCGGATCCGGCGGCAATCGTCGACGGCGTGGCGGCGTCGATCGTGGAGAAGGCGCGCGACGGCGAGCGGCTGCGCGACCAGATCGCCGTTGAGCAAGTGAACGCGATCGCGGCGGCAGTCGTCGCAATCGGCGAGCGCATCGCCGCCGGTGGGCGGCTGCTGATCTTCGGAAACGGCGGATCGGCGACGGACGCGACGGACTTGGCTCTGGACTGCGTCCTCGATGGGCCCGGGATGCACCCGATCGCGGCGATCTCGCTGGCGGCGGAGCCCGCGATCCTCTCCGCGATCGCCAACGACGTCGGCGTCGAGCTGACGTTCCTGCGCCAGCTGATCGCGCAGTCGCGCCCATCGGACGTCGCGTTCGCGCTCTCGACCAGCGGCGGCTCGAAGAACGTCATCGCGGCGCTCGAGGAAGCCCGCAGGCGCGGACTGCTGACCGTCGCGCTGCTCGGCTACGACGGCGGCGAGATCCTCCGCCGCGGCCTCGCCGATCACGCGATCGTCGTGCGCTGCGATTACATCCCGCGCATTCAAGAAGCGCAAGCGGCGATCTATCACGTCATGCGTCACGCGCTAGCGGAGCTCGGCAAGGGTGCTTGAGCTGTACGGCACGACGACGTGCCCCTACAGCGCGGAACTGCGCGAGGACCTGGAGTTCCGCGGGCGAGACTTCGTCGAGTACGACATCGAGAGCGACGGCGACGCGATGCGCCGGATGAGCGCGCTGTGCGGCAACGGCGCCGCCGCAGTGCCGGTCCTCGTCGAAGACGGCCGCGTCGTGCAGATCGGCTACGGCGGCCGGTCGTGCTACGTGACCGTGCGCGGCGACACGCCCGCCTGATGCCGGCGCTCGGCGCGCTCGACCTGCGAATCCGCGGAGTCGTGCAAGGCGTCGGCTTCCGGCCCTTCGTGTACCGGCTCGCGCACCGGCACTCGCTCGCCGGCTGGGTGCTCAACGGCGAGAGCGGCGTTGTCGTGCACGTGGAGGGCGCCCTCGATGCGCTCGACGCGTTCGCTCGCGCCGTCGTGGACGAGGCGCCGGCGGCGGCGAGCATCGCGTCGATCGATGCGTTGCCGGGCGCGCACGAAGGCTTCCGCGAGTTCGCCATTCGCGAGAGCGACGACACCGAACGGCCGACGACACGCATCGCGCCCGACATGGCCGTTTGCGAAGCGTGTTTGCGCGAGCTGTTCGATCCGGCCGACCGCCGCTATCGGTACCCGTACATCAACTGCACCGATTGCGGGCCACGGTACAGCATCGTGCTGAGCCTGCCGTACGATCGCCCGGCGACGACGATGGCGCCCTGGCCGATGTGCGCGCGCTGTGCGGCGGAGTACCACGATCCGGCGGACCGGCGGTTCCACGCGCAGCCGATCGCGTGCCCGGCGTGCGGGCCCACCTACGTGTTCCGGGAAGGCGGTGGGGACGAATTGCGCGGCACCGCGGCGATCGGTGCCGCCGCCGCCCGGCTGCGCGACGGCGCGATCGTCGCGGTGAAGGGAATCGGCGGCTATCATCTCGCGTGCGACGCAGCCGATGCCGCAGCGGTGAGCGCGCTGCGCGAGCGCAAGTTTCGCAAGGAGCGGCCGTTCGCCGTGATGGCGCGCACGATCGAGATCGCGCGGACGCTGATCGAGCTGAACGACGCCGCGGAGGCGCTGCTGGCATCGATCGCGCGGCCGATCGTGCTCGCGCCGGCGCGCCGGCTGCTCGAGGGCGTCGCGCCGGAGAACCGGGAGCTCGGCGTCATGCTGCCGTACGCGCCGCTGCACCACCTCTTGTTCGCGGACGGCGTACCCGACGCGCTGGTGCTGACGAGCGCCAATCGCTCGAGCGAGCCGATGGCGTTTGACGACGCCGACGCCGCGGCGAGCCTGACCGGAATCGCCGACGCGTTCCTGGTCGGCGAACGGCGGATCGCGTGCCGGATCGACGACTCGGTCGCACGCGTCACCCCGGCGGGACCGTCGATTTTGCGCCGCGCACGCGGCCTCGCGCCGCAGTCGATCGTGACGATCCCCGCGACGCGGCCGATCCTGGCCGTCGGCGGCGACTTGAAGAACGCGGTCGCGCTGGTGGTCGAGGGCCAGGCGTTCGTGAGCCAGCACGTCGGCGACCTCGATCACCTCCCGGCGCGCGACGCCTTCGAGCAGACCGTGCACGATCTGTGCGCGATGTACGAGATCCGCGAGGACGAGCTGCTGCTCGCGCACGACGCGCATCCCGAGTACGCGAGCAGCATCTTTGCACGCTCGACGACCGCCGAGCACGTCGCGATCCAGCATCATCGTGCGCACGTCGCGAGCGTGCTCGCCGAACGCGGCGACTGGAAACGTGAGGTCGTCGGCATCGCGTTCGATGGAACCGGCTACGGCGACGACGGGACGATCTGGGGCGGCGAGGTCTTCATCGGCAGCGTCCGCGAGGGGTTCGAGCGCGTCGCGCATCTGCGCGCCGCGCCGCTGCCGGGCGGCGATGCGGCGGCCCGGTTTCCGGTACAGGCGGCGGCGGGTTTTCTCTTCGACGTCGAACGCCTTCCGGACCTCACCGCCGCGCCGTTCGGATTTCCGGGACGCTACGCGTTTGCGCGTTCGATGGTCGCGAACGGCGTGCGGACGTTTCGCACGACGTCGGTCGGCCGGCTGTTCGACACGGTCGCCGCGCTGCTCGGTTTTACGCGCCAGAGCACCTTCGAAGGCCAAGCGGCGATGTGGCTCGAGCATCTCGCCGCCGCCGCGAACGAGACGGCAGCGTATGATTTTCCGCTGCTCGACGGCGAGCTCGACTATCGTCCGCTGCTCGCGGCGATCGTCGACGACCGCCTCCGCGGCCGCAACCCCGCCGGGATCGCGCGTGCCTTTCACGGCGCGGTCGTCGAGGCAGTTCTCCTCGTTCATGCGGCGTTCGGTGCGGAACGGCCGCTGGTCGTCTCCGGCGGCGTCTGGCAGAACCGGCTCCTCGTCGAGTCACTGCACGCGCGGCTGGGCACGTCGCTCTGGGTGAATCGCATCGTGCCGGCCAACGACGGCGGATTGTGTCTGGGCCAAGCCGCACTCGCCGCCGCGGCGACGGCGTCATGAGGGGCCGGGAACGGACGCAAACCGACGAAAAAGTGCCCTTAGGTCCCGCCACGGCGGGTAACGCGTTCGACGCTTTTTCCACGGTGTACCGCTAGCCTTACCTGAGCCCCGACGCAATCGCTCGGGTGCTTTTCGAGGAGGCTGGCCGTATGAGAGTCCATCGCCGTCCGCACCATCTGGCCGCGGTTGCAGTCGCGTCCGTGGCCCTTGCAGTCGGAGGCTGTGGTCCGGGCAACAACACCCCGGTGGTCGCAGGCCCGGCCGGTCCGGGCGCCTCGACGCCGACGCCGGTCGCGTCCGGCACGCCGAGCACGGGCGGCACGCCAACCGCGACACCGAGCGCGCGGCCGTCATCGTCGGCGACCGCGACGCCGAGTCCGGGCGGCACGGCGGCTCCGACGCCACGTGGCTCCGCGACGCCGACGCCGACCAGAGTTCCGACGGCGACTCCGACACCGACGACGAGACCAACGCCGACTCCCGGGCCGACCGGTATCCCGAGTGGGTGCTCAGCACCATCCTCGGTGATCGGGTCGACGTATTATGCAGTCAGCGCATTCGGGAACGTTCCGGCAGGCGGCGGCGCGTTCACCAAGACCTCGGGGAGCTGGATCAAAGAACTGTTCTCAGCGGCGACACCCGCGCCGACGCCGACGCCCGTTGCAACGATAACGCCCACACCGGGTCCCACCCCGACCGCCCCGCCGACGCGGCCGTTCTACGTGTATGCGGGGACCTATCAAATCACGTCCGGCTCGGCACCGACGACCGGCTGCTTCTCGGCCATCACGACCACCGACGGATCGAACATCACCGGTTTGTCGGCTTCGGCCTTAGCCTCGGGCTCGCCGAAGCCGCCTTCTGGGACGTTCACGGTGGTCCTGGCCGGCACAGGCAGCATGACCAGCATCTCCCTGACGCTTTCGCCTTCGTCGCCGAACACAACCGGAACGATCGCGCTCGACGACGGAGACACCGGTACGATCACCATCAACTCGGTGACGACGGTGCAGCTCCCGCTCAGCCGCATCCGCAAGCCGTTCTGAGCACCTGACGTGGCGCGCGGCGGACGCCGCGCGCCACGTCAGAACGTTACGAAGAGCGTAGGTCACCGGCAACGAGTACGTTCCGGCGGGGATGTCGTTCGTGACGTTGATCTGAAGGTCCACGCACACCGTTTTCGACACGTTGGCCACACCGCTGAACGTCAACTGGCCGGGCGCACCGGAGTTGGTGAAGGCCATCGCGACGAACCTCCAGGTTCAGAGTCAGGCGACCTCAACGTGGGCGCAGCGTCCACCGAGTTCAGCAGATCCTCGCCCAGTTCCAAAACTCGCTGCGCGCAAGCACGTACCAACGGGCCTCCAACATCATCGCCCTGTTCCGCTAGCCGCTGTGCGCCAGCTGACACCCGCCGTCATACGTTCACGTGCGTCGCCGTGAAGAAAAACGAGGCTGCAGTCACTGCAGCCTCGTAGATTTGGCTCCCGGAGTTGGACTCGAACCAACGACCCGCTGATTAACAGTCAGCTGCTCTACCAACTGAGCTATCCGGGAACGTCCCGGCCCAGGGCTCCTGGGCGACCGACTCCAATTCTCGCGTCCGGCTTCATTCCCTCCGCGCCGGCCATCGGCGAAGCAAGCGTTCGCCGTTGCGAAAGCCTCGTTTGAGCGCGAGGAGTTGTCCCCGAACGCGGAGTAACCAATCGAGGCTATGCTTTAACAGATTCCCCCCGCGCCCATTGCGCGCGCGGGCGACGTGCACTCCTCTCCTCAATCGCACGCTTTGGGAATCGATCATGGCAACCGCTACCGCTCGTCCGGCGAGCGTCTTCCGTTCTTCTGCGTTCACGCGCTTCTACGCGGGTCAAACCCTCAGCTATTTGGGCGACGGGCTGCGCACGCTTGCGATCCCGCTCCTGGTGTTCCACTTGTCGGGCTCGGCCACGGCGCTCGGCTGGACGTGGGGACTCGAACTGCTGCCGTATGCCTTCGTCTCGCTGCTCGGCGGGTCGCTGGCCGACCGGGTCGATCGCCGGCGGCTCATGCTCGTCTGCGACGGGTTGCGCTTTGCCGTCATGGCGCTCTTCACGATCGCGTACGCGACGGGTCATCTGACGCTGCCGATGATCTACGTCGGCGTCATGCTGCTCGCGATCTGCGGATCGATCTTCCTCGGTGCGCAAACGCCGTCGATTCCGTATCTGCTCGGCGCCGATCGTTCGAAGAGCGCCATCGCGGCGCTGCAGGCAACCGAGCAGAGCGTGAACCTCGTCGCGCCGCCGCTCGGCGGGGCGATCTTCGCCATCGCCGGACCGCTGCCGGCGCTCGCGGCGAATGCCCTGACGTATCTGGGTTCGCAGCTTTCGATCGCCTCGGTGCGCAGCTTCGGTCCCGACGAACCGGACGGCGTGCCGACGCTGCGCGAAGTCGGCGCCGACATCGCCGCGGGCTGGCGCTTCGTGCGGAGCGACGCCGCGATGCGCACGCTCTCGATCGCGAGCTGCGTGATGAACTTCATCGGTTCCGTCGGGTTCGTCGCGCTGATCCCGTACTTCAAGCGCGCGTTCGGAGCCGGCGATCACGTCGTCGGCATCGCGTTCGGGTGCTTCGCAGGGGGCGCGGCGCTCGGCTCGCTGATCGCGGGACGAACCCATTGGCCGGTCGGGCCGGCGGTGATCGGCTCGTTCTTCCTCGACGGCATCGGCTGGTTGCCGCTCCCGTTCACGCACTCCCTGCCGCTCGCCGTCGCGGGCGTCGCGTTCTCGAGCGTCTGCGCCGGGTACCGGATCACGACGATCGTCTCGTGGCGCTTGCGCGTGATCCCGGAGGATCTCGTCGGGCGCGTGTTCGGCGTCGTGCGGTTTTGGACGCTGGCCGGCGTCTTCCCAGGCGCGCTTCTCGGCGGTTGGCTTGCCGACGCGATCGGCGTGCGACCGACGATGCTGATCTCGGCGTACGGTTACGTGCTGCTCACGATCGCGCTCGCGTTCGCGCGCAACGTCCGGCGCGAGCGGCGCTGAGGGCCACTTACGCCGGGCTGACGTCGATCTCGGCGAAGCTCGTCGCGCTCGGGTGCGTCGTCGTCGCGCCGGGCGACGTGTCGGCCGCGCGCAGCAGACGAACCGTCTGCATCCCCGCGGTCTGAGCGGCGTCGAGTTCCGCGTCGACGTCGCTCAAGAACACGATGTCGGGCGCCGGCAGATCGATCGCCGCGGTGATCGCTCGATATGAGGCGACCTCGCGCTTCGGCCCGATCGTCGTGTCGAAATTGCCGCTGAAGAGCGAAGAGAGATCGCCCGCGACGCTGTGGGCGAAGAGCGTGCGCTGCGCGGCGATCGAGCCGGACGAGTACACGTACAGCCGCACGCCGGCCGCGTGCCAGCGGCGCAAGGCCGCCGCCGCATCGGCGTAGACGTGACCGTGCAGGTCACCGCGCCCATAACCCTCCGCCCAGATGCGTCCCTGGAGCGCCTTCAGCGGCGTCACCTTGCGATCGTCGGCGATCCAGCGGTGCAGGTGCGCGAGCACCGTCGCATCGTCGGCATCCGGCTGCTCGCCGGCCATGTCCGCCGCTTCGCGCATCGCCGATGCCACCTCGGGTTCGGTGCGGTACGCCCGCACGTACTCGTCGAGATGCGCGTCCGCGTACGGGAAGAGAACGTCGTGCACGAACGCGATCGTGCTCGTCGTCCCCTCGACGTCGACGACCGCGGCGCGCGCCGCGATCGCCGCCGCATCACTCACTCGTAGCGCGGAAAACGCGAGGCGATGTCGTCGCCGGTGAAGTTCGCGACCCAACCCGACGTGTCGGTGAAGAACCGGATCGCAGTGAACTCGGGATCGGGTCCCATGTCGAACCAGTGCCGCGTGCCGGCCGGCACGCCGATCAGATCGCCGCGCGTGCAGACGGTCCGATAGACCTTGCCGCCGATGCGCAAGTAGAACGCGCCGCTGCCCTCGACGAAGAAGCGGACTTCATCCTCGGAGTGACTGTGCTCGTCGAGGAATTTCGCGCGCATCGGCGCGGTGTTCGGCATGCCTTTCGCAAGCCGCAGCACGTCGGCAGTCGCGTAGCCGCATTCATCGCGCAGGCGCTGCACGTCGCCGGCATACGCTGCCAAGACGCGGTCCCCATCGGCGTCGGGGGCGAGCGGAACGCTCGCTTCCCACTGCTCGAACCGCACGCCCGCCGCGCCGAGCAGGCGCGCGATCTCCGCGCGATCCGTCGTGTCGACGAGCGGCGCGCCGGGATTGGTGTCGTCGTAGACGCGCAGCGTCGAGGTCAGCGTAGCGTTCATCGCAATCTCCGTTCTTCGAGGTGACAGGCCAGCAGAAATTCGAGCCCTTCGATATGCCGGCGCGCGTCGGCCGCGGTGGCGCCCCAGGCATAGATCCCGTGACCGGCGAGCAGAAAACCCGGTACCGCGGCATCCGCGCCCAGCCGCGCTTCGACCCGTTCCGCCAGTGCCGTCGTGTCCTGATCGTTCGCGAACACCGGAATCTCGACCGCACCCGCGTGCGTGCGCACCCCGATCGCCTTGTGCATCTCCAGACCGTCGGTGCGCACCGAACCGCGCGCCTGCTCGAGCTTCGAGAGGACCGTCGACGCGACCGTGTGGACGTGGAACACCGCGCCGATCGCGGGGTCGGTCCGGTAGCGCGCCAAGTGCAGCGGCGTCTCGGCGGAGAGGCCGGGCGGGACAGGCTCGTCGAGCGCCACGACGGCGACTCCGTGCGGACCGATCGCGCCCTTGTCAATGCCGCTGCGCGTGACGGCGGCGTGCCGGGCGTCGACTCGGATCGAGAAGTTCCCGGAAGTCGCCGGCACCCAGCCGCGGGCCGCGGCGTAACGGCCGAACGCCGCGATCTCTTCGATCGCCTCTAAAGGCAGCGCCGGCAGAACCATGGTCACCTCTTGACGAACCTCCCAGCATGCCAGCGAAGTTGCAGCGCTCGTGAAGGACGAACGGTCCCGTGACGAGCGCGTTCTCGTCTACTCCACCGACGGAAAGCTGCCGCTCCCGACACCGTCAGCGCCGCGGAAAACCCAACCGGTCATGCGCGCCATGCCGGACGACGGCGTGCTGCGGGTGGCCCGCGAGAAGCGCCGGGCGAGCGTCGTGACCGTGGTCCACGGCTTGGCAGCCGCCGAGGTCGACGCCGCCGGTAAGGAGCTCAAGCGCCTGTGCGGCACCGGCGGCACCGCGAAGAACGGCGTCGTCGAGCTCCAAGGCGATCACCGCGAAAAGATCGTCGCCTACTTCGCAGAACGCGGTCGGCGAGTCAAGCTCGCCGGCGGCTGAGGCCCGCTCGCGGACGCGATCCGACGGACAGATCGAAGCGCTGACGGGCTCCACTTCACCTACCTTCCCAAACGTGAGCAAGAAACAGCTGGTCGTGACCGGCCCGGCGATGCTGCGCGCATTACAGCGTGCCGGGTTCAACGTTACGCGCGTTCGAGGCTCGCACCGCTTCCTCGCGCACGTGGATGGTCGCAAAACCACGGTCCCCATCCGCGCGGCGCAATGCTGAAGTCGGGGACGTTGCGCGGCATCCCTGCGTGACGTCGCGATGAACTTTGACGACCTGCGGAATCTCCTGTGATAAAGGACCGAGGGCCAGGCGATCGTCGAAATACAAGCTCCCGAGGACGGTGCGGATAGCGCTTCGCGCTAAACCTCAGAAGAGCGACTCGGTCGAGGCGAGCTTGGCCGTATCGTTCTGCTGCCAGATCCTGTCGGTACGCACCGTTCCGGCGGAATGACCGAAGGCTGCGACGCTCAGCAACGCGTCGTCTTGCGTGTACACATTGCGCTTCTTGTCGTCGGCGAGCGCGTGCTCTTCTTTGTCGCGCGCGTCGGCCGTGACGTCGACGATCGCGCGCGACGCGGCACGGTCCATGTCCGGCCTCCGCGCTCACGCGCGAGGGCCGGACGTCCTTTCCCAATCGGCCGGCACCGTCCCCTCGGCGACCGCGGTGATGTCGTCGTACGCCGCACTCTGCAGATGATCGACTTCGTGGCCGCCGATCGCGACGCGCACGCCGTCGGGCTCGGTCAGCATGTTCTTGAGAATCGTGATCGGACCGTTCGCGGACGTCCCGTCTTCAGCGGGCGCTTGCTGTGCACCGGCGGGCACCACCGCGAGCGCCGCGAGCGTCGTCGCGAAACTTAGCACTGTGATGGTACGCATGACGCATCATGTACTCCGATTGGGCTACGGTGATACGTACAAATCGCGGCGAGTAGGCGGAATGTCGCTGCTCCCGTCACCGCGCGGTTTTCCGAGCAGCGTCTGCATCAGCCCCATCCGGCCGAGCGCAAAGCTGCGCGCGCTCGCGGTCATGTACATGCGCCAAACCCGCTCCGTCCGCGCGTCCGACGCCTCGGTTGCCGCACGCTGTTCGGCGGTGAGGTTCGCGACCCAGGCGCGCAGCGTGCGCGCGTAGTGCTCGCGCAAGTTCTCGACGTCGCGCACTTCGAAGCCGGCCGCTTCGGCGTCGCGCACGGTCGTATCGATCGCAACCAGATCGCCGTCGGGAAAAACGTAGCGCCCGATGAAATCGCTCGCGGCGCGATAGCCTTTGCCGTCGCGCGTCTGCGACACGATCCCGTGGTTGAGGAACAGGCCGCCGTCGCGCAGCGCCCGGTGCGCGCACGCGAAATATTCCGCCAAGCGCTCGCGGCCGACGTGTTCGACCATGCCGATCGAGGCGATCGCGTCGTATTGGAGATCCCCCAGATCGCGATAGTCGCGCAACTCGACACGCGCGCGATCCTGCAGCCCGGCCCCCTCGATGCGGCGGACGGCTTCTTCATACTGCCGGCGCGAGAGCGTGATGCCGTGCGCGTACGCACCGCGCTCGGCGGCGCGGATCACGAGCGCCCCCCAACCGCAGCCGATGTCGAGGAACGACTGACCCGCACGCAGGCGCACCTTGTCGAGCACGTAGTCGAGCTTCGCTCGCTGCGCATCGTCCAACGTCGCGACGCCTTCGTCCCAGTACGCGCACGAATACACGAGATCGCGGCCCAAGAAGGTGCGATAGAACGCCACCGCTTGATCGTAGTGAAAGCCGATCGCGGCCGCGTCGCGAGCCTTGGTGTGGCGACGGCCGCGCAGTCGCGCCATGCCCGCTTCGGCCACGCGCGGCGGCGCCGGCAGCCGTGCCAGGTGCGCCAGGACCTTGAGGAGCGCGACCTTCGAGAGTCGCGTGATCGAGCGTTCGAGCGAGTCGATCGCCGTTTCCAAATTGCCGACCACGTCGAGCCAGCCCTCGGCGAACGCTTTGCCGGGGTTGACGTCGAACGGCGGCGTGAGCGCCGCTCGCAGTGCGAACGGCGCGTTCACCTGGAAGACGAATCCCGGTGACTCCGGCGGGATCTCCGTCCCGTCCCACAACCGCACCCCGACGTCGCGCCCGAGGCGCTCACCGAACAGCTCCCCTAAAACCGCCAGCGATTGTCGCGCCGTACGGTCCGTTCCCAACGTCTCCATGATGAGGATTCCATCGTACCAAATGTCGGACCCTGTGTCCGTACGGTACAACACGGGGTCTGACGGCGTTCGGGTGAAGTGCGCACGGTGAGCGCCGACTTCTCCCTCGCCGAAGCCCGCCGCATCGCGCTCGCCGCCCAAGGATTCACCGACCCGGCGCCGGCCGGCGCGGTGGATCGCCGCCTCCTGAAGCGCGTGTTCGGGCGGGTGGGGCTGATCCAGATCGACAGCGTCAACGTGCTGGTGCGCTCGCACTACCTGCCGCTGTTCTCACGCTTGGGCACCTACGCCGCGGGCTTGCTCGAGGACGCGGCGTACGGCCCCAAACGAACACTCTTCGAATACTGGGGACACGAGGCATCGCTGCTGCCGCTCGAGCTGCAGCCGCTGCTGCGCTGGCGGATGGCGCGCGCCCGCGCGGGGCTCGGCACGTGGGGACAAGTCGCGCGTGCCGTCGCGGAACAGCCCGACCTCCTGCAGCGCGTGCGCGGCGAAATCGCCGCGCGCGGACCGCTCGCCGCCAGCTCCTTCGACGGGGCGCGCGGGACCGGTTCGTGGTGGGGCTGGAGCGACGTGAAGACCGCGCTCGAGGCGCTGTTCTGGTGCGGCGAGATCACGACCGCGTCGCGCAAGGGATTCGAGCGCGTGTACGATCTGCCGGAACGGGTCCTGCCGGCGGCGATTCTCGCGGCCCCGACACCGAGCGAGGAGGACGCGCAGCGCGAGCTGGTGCGCATCGCCGCGCGGTCGCTCGGCATCGCCGCGGAACGCGACCTGCGCGATTACTTCCGGCTCGACCTCGCCGACGCGCGCGCCCGCATCGCGGACCTCGTCGAGGCGGGCGAATTGACCCGCGTCAGCGTCGAGGGCGTCCGCGGCGATCGATACCTCGCGACCGGAGCGAAGATCCCGCGCCGCGTCGACGCCCGCGCGCTGCTCTCACCGTTCGACTCGCTGATCTGGGAACGCGCACGCACCCGCGAACTGTTCGGCTTCGACTTCCGGCTCGAGATCTACACCCCCGCGCACAAGCGGGTGCACGGATACTACGTGCTCCCTTTTCTCCTCGGCGACCGCCTCGTCGCGCGCGTCGACCTCAAACACGACCGCCAAGCCGGCATCCTTCGAGTCCACGCAACCCACATCGAACCCCACCTCAAACGCACCGCCATCATGCCCGACCTGCGCGAAGAGCTCCAAGCCATGGCAACCTGGCTCGGCGCCGACTCCCTAGCGATCCGCTAACACCGATCCGCACGCGCGGAGCACGGATCGGGGTGGCAGAAGGACCGGTGGCAGAAAGCAGAACGGTGATGGACCGAGCACAGCGTACTCGAGCCATCACCGTCAGGTTGTTGCGAGGTCGGACCGGGGGCCCCACGCCTAGGCGTGGGGGGCGCGCAGCCTAGGGCGGAGCGCCTTTAAACCGCAGCGCCTTTAAACTAGCGCCTTTAAACTGGCTAGTGATAAGGCGTCGGGTACGGCGTCGGCGCGCCCGGCTGACCATTGTTGTAATACCCGCCGTTGTTGTAGTTCGGGTTGCCGGGTTGGCGGCGCGAGAGCACCGTGGCTGGGGCGGTCGTCTTCATCGCGACCGTCGTGCCCTGGCCGACCGTGACGTTCTGGCCCGAGCTCGCCGCAACGACAGCGCCGCCGATGGCGCCCACGGCACCGCCGATATCCGTGCCGATGTGCTTGCCGATGTAGTTGCCGAGGATCTGGCCGACCACACCGCCGACGATCGCCTTCGTGGTCGTGTTGGAGCGGTTCCCCTGCGCGTCGAGCGAGAGAACCTGACCCTGCAGCGACGCCGTCGTGCCGTCGGTCATCGTCAGACGGTCGAACGCCAGGGTGACCGCACCCTTGTGCATGCCGCCGGCGCGCCCGACGGTCGCGACGTGGCCGTAGACTTTGGCGCCGGCGTAGCGCTGGTCGTCGCTGGGATACGGTGCGATGACGTCGAGGACGAACGGATCACCGACCTGCGCGTTCTTGCTGGAGATCGACTGCTCGAGCGTCCCGGTGACGACCGATTGCGACGGCAACAGCGTGTCACCGTTGTACTGCGCGGATGCAGCGAGCGGGAGGGCGGTGAGCGCCGCGACGGCGAGCGCCTGAAGGGCTTTACGGAACATCGAATACCTCGTTGGGGGAGTCGGCCGTATAACGCACGAGCCACGGAGAGCGTTCCTTCCGCAACGCGAAGAGGCGCCGAGTGATCGGCGCCTCTTCCTCGCGGGCGAGGGGTCGGCTGCGGCGGCTAGGCCGTCAGCGGGGCGAGCTCGCGGTCGATCTCACCGCGCAACCCGGAGGCGGCGCGCAGCGCTTCCGCGCGGTCGAGCACTTCCCACGGCAGATCCAGCTCCGGCCGCCCGAAGTGGCCGTACGACGCCGTCTGCTTGTAGATCGGGCGACGCAGGTTGAGATTGTGGATGATCGCCGCCGGACGCAGGTCGAAGTGCGCCTTGATCAGCTCGGCGATCTTCTCTTCGGGGATCGCATTGGTGCCGAAGGTTTCGACCAGCACGCTCACGGGGTGCGCGACGCCGATCGCGTACGCGACTTGGATCTCGCAACGCTCCGCGAGGCCCGCCGCGACGACGTTCTTGGCAACGTAGCGCGCCGCGTACGCGGCCGAACGGTCGACCTTGGTCGGGTCTTTGCCGGAGAACGCGCCGCCGCCGTGACGGGCCATCCCGCCGTACGTATCGGCGATGATCTTGCGGCCGGTGAGCCCGGCGTCGCCCTTCGGGCCGCCGATGACGAAGCGGCCCGTCGGGTTCACGAAGACCTTGAGGTGCGCGTCGCGCAGTCCCTTGGGGATCACCTGATCGATGATCGCCTCGGTCACTTCACGACGGATGACGTCGAGCGGGATGTCCGGGTCGTGCTGGGTCGAGATGACGACGGTATCGACGCGCACCGGCTTGTGGCCGTCATATTCGACCGTCACCTGCGACTTGCCGTCGGGGCGCAGGTACTTGATGCTGCCGTTCTTGCGCGCCGCGGCAAGCAATCGCGTGAGATCGTGCGCCAAGGTGATCGGCAGCGGCATGAGTGACGTGGTCTCGCGGCAGGCGAAACCGAACATCATCCCTTGATCGCCGGCGCCCGTCAGGGCGAACGGGTCGTGGTCGCCGGTCGCCTTGACCTCGTACGAGTTGTCGACGCCCATCGCAATGTCCGGCGACTGTTCGTCGACCGAGACGCTGACGCCGCACGTTTCGTAGTCGAAGCCGACGTCGGACCGATCGTAACCGACCTCCTTGATCGTGTCGCGCACGATTTTGGGGATGTCGACGTACGTCTTGGTCGTGATCTCACCGGCGATGTGGATCTGGCCGGTGATCGCAAACGTCTCGCACGCGACGCGACCCTGCGGATCGTCCTTGAGGATCGCGTCGAGGACGGCGTCGGAGATCTGGTCGGCGAGCTTGTCGGGATGCCCCTCGGTCACCGACTCCGAGGTGAAGAGACGCTGGTACGCCATGCTAGGTTCCCTCGCTCCAAGACGCCATGTACTTCACTTGCTCGGGCGTCGGGGTGTCGATATCGATGCCGAAGGCCGCGAGTTTCAACTGCGCGACTTCCTCGTCGATGTGGTCGGGAACGGAGTAGACCTTCTTCTCGAGGGTCTTGTAGTTCTGCGCCAAATACGCCGCCGCCATCGCCTGGTTCGCGAACGACATGTCCATGACCGACGCCGGATGGCCTTCGCCGGCCGCGAGGTTGATCAGGCGCCCTTGACCCAGCACGCGCACCGTGCGGCCGTTGGTGAGCGCGTACGCTTCGACGAACTCGCGCGGCACGATCTTGCCGGTCGAGAGTGCGGCGAGCGCGTCGAGATCGAGCTCGTCGTTGAAGTGGCCGGAGTTGCAGACGATCGCACCGTCGCGCATCACTTCGAAGTGCTCCTTGCGGATCACGTGGAAGTTGCCGGTCACGGTGATGAAGATGTGGCCGAGCTTCGCGGCTTCCGCCATCGGCATCACTTCGAAGCCGTCCATCTTCGCTTCGAGCGCCTTGCGGGCGTCGATTTCGGTGACGACGACGTGGGCGCCCAAGCCCTTGGCGCGCGACGCGACGCCGCGGCCGCACCAGCCGTAGCCGACGACCACGACCGTCGACCCGGCGATCAGCGCGTTCGTCGCGCGGATCACGCCGTCGAGCGTCGACTGGCCCGTGCCGTAACGGTTGTCGAACATGTGCTTCGTCAGCGCATCGTTGACGGCGATGACGGGATACGGCAGCACGCCGTCCTTCTCCATCGCGTGCAGGCGGATGACGCCCGTCGTGGTCTCTTCGCAGCCGCCGATCATCTCTTTGAGCAGCGCGTTGTGCTTGGTGTAGATCGTCGTGACGAGATCGCACCCGTCGTCCATCGACATGTGCGGCTTCGACGCGATGACCGCTTCGATGTGGCTGTAGTACGTCGACTCTTCTTCGCCCTTGATGGCGTAGGTCGGGATGTCGTAGTGCACGGCCAGCGCGGCCGCGACGTCGTCCTGCGTCGAGAGCGGGTTCGACGCGCAGAGCGAGATGTCGGCGCCCCCCGCCTGCAGGGCGAGCATGAGGTTCGCGGTTTCCGTCGTGACGTGCAAGCACGCGCCGATGCGGACGCCGGCGAGCGGCTTCGTCTTCGCGAAGCGGTCGCGGATCTGAGCGAGGACGGGCATGAACGACGCCGCCCACTCGATGCGGGATTTGCCAGCGTCGGCCAGTGCGAGGTCGCGCACGTCCCCGCGGGCCTTTTCGAGAGTCTGCAAGATGTTGGTCTCCAGTTTTAAGGCGCTCCGCCCCTGGCTGCGCGCCCCCCACGCTTTGTGTGGGGCCCCCAAGGCATGCGGCCCCGTCAACGTTGTGACGGGGCGACATTCCCCGAGGGGGGCCGCTGTGGACGGGGTTGCCTTAAATGCTACAAGCGATTTGTGGTGGCGACCGTGCTTGTTGAAACCAGCTCTAACGGCGCGACTCGCCCTTCTTCGCCGCGAGGCGTCCGGGGCTCATGCCTGGTAGACCGCTTCCTGATGCGAATCGATGCGTACCTGGACCGGTTGGCGTCAGCCGACCCGACGCCGGGCGGTGGAAGTGCTGCGACCTTGGTCGGCGCGATGGGCGCGGCGCTCTGCGCGATGGTGGCGCGAATCACGCTCCAGAGCCCCCGGCACGCCACCGTACACGCAGCGGCGGAGGCGATCGTTGCGGAGGCGGACGCACTGCGCGCGCGGTTCGAAGCCGCACGGCCGATCGACGAGCAAGCGTACGCCCTCGTCGTTGCGGCCGGCACGCTGCCGAAGCGAACCGATGAAGAGAAACGTGCCCGCGCCGCCGCGATGCAGGCCGCGCTCGTCGGCGCCGCTGAGGCGCCCCTGGCGGCTGCCGGGCTGGCGGCTGAAGGATGCGCGTCGGCGGAGCGCACCGGAGCGCTGGGCAACGCGCATCTGGTCAGCGACGTGGAGTGCGCGCTGCACTTCTTCCGCGCCGCCCTCGCGGCGAGCACCGCGAACGTGCGCATCAACCATCGCTTCATCAAAGACCCGAGCGTCGTGCGCGCGCAAGACGAGCGCCTCATCGCGATCTTGACCGCAGCGAAGGCAACCCTCGACCGCGCCTTCGCGGCGCTCACCTAGAGGAAGATCCCCGCGGCACGGCCATCGCGGCCGCAGGGACCTCGCCTCAGTTGCGGGCGGGTGTGGGGTCGGTGCCGACCGATCCGTTGCGCTCACCTTTGATCGTCGGCGTCGCGAGCGTGCCGGACGGCGGTGACGTGTCGCGCTGTTGGAGCATGGAGTAGCCTGCCGCGATTCCGCCGGCGAGTGCCAATGCGGTAAACGCGGGATGCCGCAGCGTCTTGTCCAGACCGAGCGCGTGGTCGAGCGACGCCTCACCGTATCCGGACGAGGCCAAGGCCAGCGCGCCGGCGGCATAGAGCACGCCGACTTCGACGCCGCCCTTCGAAGCGTAGAAGCCGTTCTTCCGGTGGACGGTCTCCTGCGCCACGAGCATCCCCGCGATCAGGATCCCAGGACCGATCGGACCACCCAGGCCGAGCGCAATCATCGTGCCCGCAGCGAGCTCCGCGTACGACGCGGACGTAGCGAACTTTTCGCCGGGTTTGAAGCCGAGGCTTTCCATGAAGCCCGCGGCACCTTGCGGCCCCGGACCCTCGAACCAGCCGAAGGCCTTCTGCGCGCCGTGTGAGGCATAGCTCCCTCCGAGGACCAGGCGCGCGACGAGCAAGCCGAGATCATGAATCATGGTGACACCTTATTCGACGGCGGCCGGATCGTCCGACGCATCTTCGATCACGTTGATCGGACCGGCGCCGTGCAGGACCTCGACGACGGGCTCTCCGCCTTCTTTCACGGGATCCGAGACGACGGCGTAGTGCGAGTGCCCGTGACCGTGGCTGTCGTCGAGGTGCAGCGTTCCGGCTACGACGCGGCCGTCGGCTAGCGTCACCCGGACGGGCTTGCCAATGTAGGGTTTGACTTCGTCATCGGTCATGAGAGCGGGCTCCTTGGACGTGAGTGAATGGCAGCGTTGGGTCCGGAACGCATCGTCTTCCCACCGCATCGCAGGCCGTCCTCGTCGAAGCAGACGAGCGCCGTGTCATCCGTCCTAGACTAGCAGGTTGCTGAAGCCAGGATCTCTCTTCCTAACCGGCGCGCATGATGCGACGGAGTTCGTCGCCGATCTCCCTCTGAGTATATCCGCGATGCGTGAGAGACGTGACGAACTTGGTGACGGCATCGCGCAGCGTCCGGCCACGTTCCCGCTTGCCGGCGCCGGGAACCCGCTGGACGACGCGCGTGCCGCGTCGCCCGTCGCTCACGATCCAGCCCGCATCCTGCAAGTCCGCGTACGCACGCGCCACCGTGTTCGGCGCAACCGCCAAGTCGCCGGCGAGTTGCCGCACGGTCGGCAGCACCGCTTCCGGCTCCAGCACCCCGCGCTCGATCAGCGCGCGGATCTGCTCGACGATCTGCACGTAGGGCGGCGTCTCCAACGCCGGATCGACGACGACGAACTCGTCAGCCACGACACAGCATCCGCGTCGGCATCACGCGCTCGGCGACGTCGCAGACCACGACGCGATCAGCACGGCGAAGGCGTAGGCTGCCGCGCCGGCATCCAGCGGCATCCAGTGCGCGCGGAACGCGAAGAACACGAACACCGGCGCCGTCGACGTGCCGAGCAGGTTCACGACGCGGACTTTCCGGATGCGCTCGTCGACGAACAGCTCGACCGGAACGTCGTCGCCGCCGAGCAGCGCCGGGAGCGACGCGACGTTCCAACCGGTGGCGACGATCAGGAGCGCAGCCGCACTGACGAGCGCCGCCGCGAGCGGTGTCCGATCGACCGCGAGCAGCGGCAGGAGCGCCGCGGCAGTCACTGCCGCGTAGGCGTACCACGGCAGCACGTTCCACGGATGACGGATGCGCAATGATGCGGCACGCGGACCGCCGACGCGCCGCAATCGCACATACCCCGCGAATAAACCGAGGGCAAGCGCGGTCGCGAGCGCCGCGTACAAGAGCGTGAGCGGTGCCGCGGTCATCGCCGTCAGGGCAGCGAGCACGAACCCGCACGCGCCGATCGCGATGCCCAGCATGGTAGAAAACCCCTCGCGTTCGGCGCGCTGGAGCAGTGCGCGGTGCAGCCGGCCCTGCGCGGCCTCATCTCCGCGAATGACGGGAACCATCGAACACACGCCTCCGAAACACCCGCGCGCACCAACGATCCCCGCGCCGAAAAGCGCGAAGAATCCCGCCATGAACCAGCGCAGCCACACGTCCTCGTGCATGAGCCTCGATCCCCTTTTGTACCAAACACCTAACACAAAGCGAATCTTTGTGTCAACATAATGCTACAAAGTCGAGATTCGGCTTACGCGGCGACCCGGTCGAGGAACGGCTGGATGTCGACGGGGTCGACGTCGACGCCGACGCCGCGCGTATTGCGCTCGGGGTCGTGGAAGTCGGAGCCGGCGCTCATCACCAGGCCGTAGTGGGCGGCTTTGGCGCGGTAGTGCGCCGTCTGCTGCGTGCTGTGGGTCGGGTAGAAGACTTCGATCCCGTCCAGACCGTGCTCGGCGAGCGCGTCGAGAATCGCGTCGTCGCTGAGTCGGCCGGGGTGGGCGAGGACGGCGATACCACCGCTCCCGCGGATGACGTCGATCGCCTCGAGCGGCGTGATGTGGTGCGAGGGCGTGTAGGCGGCCTTGCCCCACGAAAGCAGGTCGCGGAAGGCGGCGTTCACGTCGCGCACCATCCCGTAGCGCACGAGGGCCTTCGCAACGTGCGGGCGACCGAGGGCGTGGCCGCCGCCCGACTCCGTGAGCACCTGGTCGAGCGTCACCGGATACCCCGCGGCGTTGAGCGCGCCGATCATCCGGCCGATGCGCGCGCGGCGGTGCTCGCGGTTCGCGGCGAGCGCGTCCGCCAGCGGCGACGGTCCGGTCGGGATACCGTAGCCCAGGATGTGCACGTCGCTGCCGTCCCAGGTCGTGTTGATCTCGATCCCCGGGATCACCCGCTGACCCGGCGCGTCGACCGCATCGTACGCCCGCGTCGTGTCGTGGTCGGTGATCGAGAACCAGGAGACGCCGCGCGCGCGCATCCGCGCGACCAGATCGGCCGGCGGAAGCGATCCGTCGCTTTCGGTCGTGTGGGAGTGGAAGTCGACGGTCAACGGGTCAGGGCGTCGGCGCGGTGGGCGGCGCGACCGGCGCCGGCAGCATGCGGCGTTCCACCAGCAGGCGTATCGCGGTGCGAACGTTGCCGTCGATCTCGACGTCGGTGAATTCCGGGACGCAGCTCAGGTCGATCCCGTTCGCCTTCAGATATGCGCGCGCGATGGCGATCGCTTTGATCGCTTGGTTGGTCGCACCGGCGCCGATCGCTTGCAACTCGGCGGTCGGCTTCTCGCGCAAGACGCCCGCCAGCGCCCCGGCGACGGAATTCGGGTTGGACTGAGCGGAGACTTTGAGAACACCGGTGGAGGGCGCCCTCGGGTGCTCGATCATGCCAGGCCTCGAAGATTGATGCGTTTGATGTCGAGCGCGCGCCCTGTTGCGACGTCAATCGTCGCGACAGCCGCGCAAAATTGACGTGTACCCGTTTTCTGCACGGCGAAGCGCTCGGAGACGGCATTCGTAAAACGCTCCAGGACTGCGGCGGATTCCATGCCGATCACGCCGTCCGACGGTCCGGTCATCCCGACGTCGGTGAGGTAGGCCGTCCCGCCCGCGAAGATCTGCTCGTCGGAAGTCTGGACGTGGGTGTGCGTTCCGTAGACGAGCGACACCGAGCCGTCGAAGTAGCGCCCCAGCGCCATCTTTTCCGACGTGGCCTCGGCGTGGACGTCGACCACGATGATCTTGGTGCGCTCGCGAAGTTCGTCGACCAGATCGCGTCCGACACGGAACGGGTCGTCGACCGGGGGCATGAACACGCGCCCCATGAGGTTGAGGACGCCGACCGTAACGCCCTTGACGGTGAACGTGCCGGCGCCGCGGCCGGGGAGGTTCGGCGGATAGTTCGCCGGCCGCAGAATCCGGTCGGTCTCGTCGAGCGCGCTGCGAAACTCGCGCTTGTCCCAGATGTGGTTGCCGGACGTGATGAAGTCGACGCCCGCGGCGAACATCTCCTCGGACGTCTGGGTCGTGAGACCGAACCCGCCGGCCGCGTTCTCGCCGTTGGCGATCACCGCGTCGACATGGTGCTGCTCGCGGGCGAATTCGAGATGCTTCTTGAGGACGTCACGCCCCGGCGACCCCATGACGTCGCCGACGGCAAGAATGGTGACGGTGGTCGGTGTTAGGATCTGGCCCTGGCTTTCGCGCGTTTGCGGGCATGCACGAAGTAGACGAGCACGCGCTGCTCTTCTCGAAACCCAACCAGTCGCTGGCGTTGCGCCGGATCCCGTAGAGCGTCGAGGGCGACCTCGACCAGTTCGTCGCGCGCGCCGGGGTCGTCGTCGACGGGAGCCGGTTCGTCCCGCACCAGCGCGTCACGGAACGTGTCGACGAACAGCGCGACGAGCAGGTCGAGTTCCTCGCGCGCGAACGAACCGGCGTCGCGCGTCACGTGGACGAACGTCACCGCGGCGTCGCGATCGCAGGTCACGGCTACCCGCTCGGGCTCCTCGCCGCGCAGGTCCAGCAGAGCCCGCACGTGTTCGGAGACCCGTTCCCCGAAGGCGCGCGTCTGCGTGCGGTCGAGTTTGCGCCGCACGGCGAACGAGAGCGTCAGCGTCGCGTCCGCCGGATTCGAGCGAACGCTGTGGAGCTCCGGGAAACGGACCAGCAGCGCGACGACCCGGTTGACGGTGTCGGCGGACTCGAAGGCAAGGCTACGCGGGGTCGTCATGGCTCTCTCTGCGGCGGGCGGCGGGTGGGGGT